>Ga0325414_1005221_pt1 | contig 13694 bp, 6 predicted proteins | sample PopdelMetagenome_8_FD_206183 | JGI IMG/M metagenome (GOLD analysis project Ga0325414, IMG submission 206183) | Populus deltoides microbial communities from Bellville, Georgia, United States - Leaf-PdKOR-R3 | ecosystem: Host-associated > Plants > Phyllosphere > Phylloplane/Leaf | place: USA...
TTGCATTTTGCACTAACCAGAACTTGCCTTCTAATACTAGTTCATGAAGTAATGTTTGTGGCAACCACCTCCAACAAGTCTAGACCGACTCAGAGACTCATTTCATCCTCCAAAAAGGCATGGCAGCATGCACCAGTTACGCAGGGATTCAATTTTTGCCAGAACTTCAAGGCAGCTTTTACAGACATGAAAGAATACCATAGATTAAGCATTAAGAAAAAAAAATATTGAGATAGTACTTTCACTTCTTGCACACAGTCGCGGCTGCTGACTGGCAGGACACGAGATACAGATGGTGCAAGGCCAACGTAAGCCACCAACACGAACCAGGAAGCTAATCACTCCAAACTAGACACCGACCAGGTTCCTATGTTTATATATAAGCCCAAGCGCTCCAAATAGTAAACGCATAAATCCATTCCTTGAGGATTAAGAGTATATACAATTTTCAGAAAATAACAAGGAAAACTTTCATTGACAGCAAATGAAAATGATATGTGTATATATATATATATTGTTAATCATTTGAGGAACTGTGTCTTCAAAAGCCATTAGATACATTCATCCTTCCCCGATACAACAAAAGAACGGGCAGCCAATTCAAGTTCCACTAATCTTTGGTTTGATTTTCTTGGGTAAGTAACCACTGAACAAGCCAGAGCCAAATACAGTCACATATACGTGTATGGATGAGATGATGATCAGGAAAAGGCAGTTTTCGGTATGTGTTTGGAGCTCCCAAGCAGAAAAACTCGCTGGTCTCTACATTAGACACCTCTAGAATATCTGGAATAATAAACTAGTTGAGCCATCACTGAACGATCTGAGATCTGCAGGTTTGACCAAAGCCCTGCACAAGGGGCACGTCCCTTCCCTCTCAAACCTGTAAACCGACTCTCAGTTCAGATAAAACACAAATGAATCAACTACTGCTGGCTAACTGATTTCAGCAAGAGCAAATTATGTTCAAATAACAAACAGAAAATGAAATGCTGGTTGTATTAGGTCATATAAACTGACCATTCTGATACACAATCCTCGCAAAATATGTGTTTACATCGAAGTAGTATAGGCGCGTGCATCTTTTCCTGGCATATGGCACACAGATCTCCTGCTGCATTGACCTGCATTACAGCATTGATGACTTAGAATGCATGGAAAACTATCCCATGTACTTGTCAAGAACCACTAATGAAATCTAGAGAGAATGAGAGCTGAACATGTCGAAGTTTCTGCACACAATGAGTCAGAGACCAATCGTCGAACAATTTTCTATGTGACATCTCATTACACGTACGAGAAAAGAAGGATCATGAAAGATTAAAAAAATGTGTACACAGTAAGTTAAAGAGCAATTATTTTGTTAATGCCACAAAATAATCACAAATCCATTGTATTAATCTGAGGAAATGATGAAACGCAAGATATAGAATTATTCATCTCAAAGCTATTATTGGATCATAAAGCAGGTTTGCTATTGTATAAAAAGGCGCCAACTATTTGCAATCAAACAGCTAGGAAAAGTGAGAAAGCTCCTGTTTTCAGCTTATTCCTCCCCGACATGCAGTGGCAGAGCTAAGAGTTTTTCTATGGGAGGGAAAATAAATTAAAAGAAAAGAGATGTCTACCAGGCCTTGTAAAAATAGAATTATAATTATGTGCATAAAAGGAAAACCTGTAAATCCCTAAACAATTTTATGAAAAAGCATAAAAAAAATAACATGTAGGACATAAAATTGAACTATCTTAGGTTTTGGGTGAAAGAGAATAATTATATATTTCATGTTCTTGGCTTTAATTAAACAATTAGTAAATGGGACTCAACTATGCACAAAAAGTGTACAATATAAACTATAAGAGATCAAGGAAAAGGGAGTAGGGGGAGAGTGGGTATCATTAAAATGAAGAGGGGTGGACTATTGGTGATGTGGCATTTTATTAATGGAAATATTGAAATTGCAAGACTTTTTAGGGTCTTAGTTAATTACCCGTCTTAGGCTGATCTATCGATGCACTTTCTAGTGATGGCTCTCTCTTCTATTATTTTTTCTTCTTCTTTTCATTTTGCCACAGTATAAACATGGGTTCTTTATTTCATCAAAACATAAATGAATGTGGACTATTTACTATATCTTTGGGTCCTATGAAAACCCCCAAAAGAAGGAAACCATATAACTGCAGATTTACACCTAGATATGTGCAAATGTTCCAAGAGGGGTCCTGATCTAAGAGAAAAGAGAAATCAACAGTACCTGCTCTGATGTTGCATATGCCCCATAGTGCACCTCTTTACGTGATAATGCCTTCAAAGCAGCACAGAAAGATTGTACCTGCAATTTACCAACCAAAATGAGAGTGATTGGAGAAATGATAACACAGGCTAAGAAGGGACAGGCCATTCAGCTTGCTCAATATTTTCCATACAAAATGTAGGCAAAAGGAGGCAACAGATGCAGGAAACAAAAACAATAAAATCACGAAACTTAAACCTTCTCAACAACAGATGTGAGCTTGAAAGTTAGATACAACCCAGTCATGAGTGACGAAAAGAGGCTGCCATATTCTTTGTTCAAAAAGAAACGATACCAGACTGGTGTAGGCAATAAGGCACGGTACAGCAGCATCAGGTACTCAACCAAAGTAAGCATTTGACCCTAGAAAAAATTATCATGGTCAGAAAATAAGGTAAAATAATAAATGCTCAGGTATATGCCAAAAACTTCTTGAAGAGAATGACAGAAAGAAAGTTGATTGAGACCTCCGTCCGATTAGTAGACATGCCAAACCCCAACCAGCTTCAATATTCAGATCTTTTTAAAAGAAATCAAAACTGACATGGAGAAATTTCTTCCATATTCTAGGCATAATAATGTTTGTTGCATTATTTTATTAATGGTTAAGATTTTTAGATTTCGAAGAGTTTAATGAGTCTAAAACGCAGTTTGATAAATCAAACATAACTTTTAATCCAACCGTTATCGAACTGAAATTTTAACAAAAGATTTTGAAGGCCCTGTTTCTTGCAAGGTTAATATTTCATGATGATTGGAAATCGAGAAGGGCTTCAAATAAGGCTCGGAAGTTAACGTGCGGGATTGTCTCTATTTACCTTGTAGCATTTGGATTCTTTGTCCCATTTAGATCGAGACTTTTAATTTAACTAGCACTTTAATATTTAAAAATCCTAATGCTAGATGGATTCATAAGTTTTAATTAGTAATCTTACCTATAAAAGATTTTAGTTTTAATTAGGAATCATTTCCCATAAAAGATTTTGGGAATAATATAAATAGGAGTGTCTAGTTTATTTTGAGAAGAAAATTATTATTCAGATTTTAATAAAATATCAGTGAGTTTTTTCTAAATTTCTCTACAACTTAGGTCTATAACCTTAGGGCTTGAGAACCCTAGCTTCTATCAATGTTATACGCTGCGTCAAAAACCCAAACCGAACATACATTCTATATGATATCTCACCTGTTTACGATAATTTCGGCCTCTGCTGTTCTTGTAAGAAATTAACAGAATACATTTGAATACCATTGCTGCCTGCCGGACCAAAGTATCTGGAAAAGAAAAACAATAAAAAGAAGAAAATAATTGCACACTAATTAAAGGGGTTCAAAACATTCCATCCACATGAGAACATAATAGGAAACTGCACTTAATTAAGGGGAACAACTTTTGAGGAAGTCATGAGAAATAATTGATATTCCTAAGGGCTGAGAGAGGTCCTCTGCGTGTAGGTGTTTTTCTACATATTCCATGCAAAAATTAACAAATGCATGAGGTATGAAATAAAGTGCCATCACTACATTTTTAGGCTTTATTTTTTACAACATTACAGCATAAAGTGCATCTTTAGTCAATCAGAAGTAGAGAAATATGTCAATAACTTGCAAACAGTAACTTACCATTCACCATGATGATGAAAATAGCATGCCAGAAAGGAGGTATAGATTTGGGGGGAAGCATAATTAATGGGTACAGAAGATCATCATTTTGATACCACCAGTAAACACCAACCACATGAATCGCGAATGCAAGAGAGATGCCAACAAGCATAGAGACTTTCCTCTCACCCTGCAGAGGCCAACAGTTGCTAAGCTCAAAAATCATAATCTAATCCAACTAAGAGATGCTCGAATTCTCACAAAGCACAAGTCCCTATAGAAAAAGCTCAGAAAATGTTCAGTAAGAATTAAGTACCTTCAGAGCTGTTTGTTTTCGTAGAATATCATTAGACTTGAACATGACAACAGCAATCCAAATTGTAACAAAGAAACCTGCAAGTCCTTGTATATAGAGCAATGTCACAAAAATTTTAAAAATTAAAAGTAAGAAGTAAAAACTTAAGGAAAAAAGACTAGAATTCAACATGCTCAAAATTCTGTAAGAATTGTTTCCTCTAAAAAAAGTCAAGAGACAAACAACTAGTGATGTGATTAGCGAGCAGCAATCCATATTCTTTGGTTTTGGTCTTTTGTGAATGAAAATTTTATTTTCCTTTTTTTCCTACCATAAGAAATCATGAAAAAAATATGCCAGTTTAAACTTATTATTGAATTGGGCAATGAACAGGTAATAGACAGATTTTTGTTTTGTGGTGGAAAAGCTTACTTCAAGAACGTTCATTTCTCAAGAGCACTCCAAATTCAACCATGGTTTTAAGTGTTGGATTATCTTCCTCTTATTTTCAATCCCTGGATTTTGTGTTGTGTCCTCTTAATTTTCAATCCCCCTCCTCTTGTTCTTACTTTCTATAATTCTTTGTTTGGTTAACAAAAGTTCTGGAGTCAGATCATCTGCCTAATCTAGAGGATCTTAAAACAAATAAGCACCAATCCGCCCTACAAGTACAAGGAACAGTTGGAGAAAAATGGATGATGACATTCGAGATGAAAGGAATAGAATATAGTTAAAGAAAAAAAAGACCAGTATTCACATGCATTTACACACAGAATGAAGGTGAGGCTGTTGTTAGAATATCAAGGGTGACAAGAATTGAAATGGTGGTCATTCTATAAATCAACAATGAATTACTCTAAAGCATAACAAACTAGCAAGTTAGCACCATAGACATTTCTTCTCTAGTTAAAATCTTCAGTCTTAATGCCTGAGAAGTATGAAACATGAGACAGTAAAGAGTTCAGTTGAAGAGGATTGAGATTTATTCAACTGAGATGTAATTAGATTGAAACAAAAAATGAGGTTTGCAACATTGATGCAGCTTTTTGCTTCCTAGAGACCATCCCTGTCCTTTTGTTCTTTGCTTTAAAGAACTTTCTAAAAATAACATTAATTAAAAACTAAATACCCAGGCAATTGGTAAAGCTGACCATTCCAACCAAAAATCCCTGATTAATTTACATTCCATCTCTGATGAAAGTATGCAGCCTAAACAAATTATCTATTCACTGACAGCTGTAGAAAAAAACATACCATGCTCCCAATTCGAATCACTAAAACAAAATATGGTTCCCCTGCATGCTTCACGTGTTCAGTAATTTGTACGAGATTTTAGGGAATCCAAAGCTGTTCATGATTAAAACACCACAATATCAACCCAAGAAGAATCCACCCAATATCATAGAAATGTAATCTAATCCAGCTCCATGGAATGATAAATCTACAGCTCCAATTAAGAAGGTCAATTCTTTAAGATCTCTCTCTTTCAACCATATTTTAATATTTGACTTTCTTCCTCCCACTCCTAGTCCCTGTACTTAAGTTTTTCTTCCCTTCTCCCATCCTCTCCTCTCACAATGACTTCCTATAATTCTTCATTTGGTTAACACTAGGTAATGGATAGGATCAACTACCTAATCCAATCATCACCTCAAAACAGCAAAAAGCCAATTGCATACAAAGGACCAGGGCCAATTGGAGAAAGAAATTTGAGATGAAAAGAAAAGAACATACAAAATTTGGTAAGCCAAATGAATCTATTTGACCTTACAGCAAGATTCACAAACATGCAAATTTAGATTTCAACATCTGGTGAGAGTGTGTGAAACTGTTTTGTGAAGAGCAGTGATGACAAGGATGAAAAACGACGTTATTTTGTACATGGATAATCGATCACTCTGAAGAGCAAGATACTGACAGGTCAGTGCAATAGAAATGTTCTTTTCTAGTTAAAAGATTCATCACAAATTACATGAGAATGTAACAAGGAGGAATTCAGTGGAAAAGAGTTGAGTCATAATCAGAAACAAAAAGAGTAGTTAGCAACACCCAGGCAGTAATGGCAAGCAAAACAAAATAAATAACCTCCAGAAAACCACCAGTGCTGGTTTTTTATTTGCTTCATAAAAACTCGCTCAAACACATGCTGATTGACCAGGAAACCATTTGCGAGCTACTCATCCCTCCAAAATAACCATAGACTGATATCCATTCCATCTTAGTGGAAGTCTTCCAGTACATAAACAATATATCTATTCACTAACAGTTTTTGCCAAGAATATGGTAGGAATTGCTTATCCAAAATATGGTTCCTCCACATGCTTCAAGCGTCCAGTTTTTTTTACATTATTGAATTCCACTCTAGAAATTTTAAAAAATAATTATAATAAAAGGCCAAACCACTGATTTTAAGATAATAGAGCAATATACAAAAAATACCTTGCAAATGCTGGCGAATGAAGACAACCAATAGAAGCAAAGAAAAAGGAAGCACTTGCTCAATCCACCTGGCAGCTTGCTGGATATCATATCTCTGGTATGTTGAATCCCTCCCATTACCCCCAGCCCCATCAGCAGCTTCCCCATCCCCACCCACACTCGAACTCTGATGACTACCGGCACCACCAGTGGCATCTCCCCCTCCTCCTTCATGATCACTTCTCAAATCACCCTGAAGAACATCTGCACCCATCGTTTGCTGCTGTCCCAACACCTCATTCTGCCCTCCACCAACTTGCCCCACAACCAATCCACCAGAACCATCCCTGTCATGTTCATGTTCATGTTCCCCCGACCCAATTATCCTAATCGCAACCTCCCCATTATTAGAGACCACCGCAGCCGACGAACCATCAAGTCTAGTAGAACCAAGTCCTCCTCCACCAGGAATCAAAGACTCTGTTTCTTGGTGAGATGAACGAGTAGTTCTTAACAGACCAGAATACTCTAATAAAAGAGAAATAGGCGCTTGAAGAATACTAGAAGCTGATAACATTCCATATCTCCTCGACGAAGAAGGTGAAGAATTGTTACTGCTATTACTATTTCCTCCGCCTCTGCCTCTGTACGGATCAGAAATATTCCCTGACCCTTCCATTATCGTATCAGCAGTAGATGATGCCCTAGCCCTAACCATCACATATATTTTATATTATTATCACCTTGTCAAGTTAAGAAATTAACAACAAAAATTGATCGAAATTGTAGAGAAGAGGACAAGGGAATAACACTACCTACGAAAGCGAAACTCCGTCGAGGAAGAGAAAAGGGGGTTAGAAATAAGGAGGATATGAGATTCGAGGTGGCATTCGAGAAACCCTAACCCTAATAAATATGGGGGGTTGAAGGGAGGTCAATGAACGAAGAGAAAAGGAAAAGGTCAACGACAAAGAAAGCGTCGTAACTTGACTATTGTATCGCCATTAAAGGGAGAATCGATCAAACAATCAATCGGATTTTTCTTCTTCTTCTTTATCGGGAACAAAATTGAATAAACAAAAAGAAAGCAGGTTTTTAATTTATTTATTTTCCCTCTTCCTCCCTTCTCTTGTTTCTCTCTCTATGCTGATGGTGATGCATACACAGAGAGGAGTGGGGGAGGGGGAGAGAGAAAATGGAGTTGGGCAAATACGACAAAGGAATTGTTGCTGATAGCTAAAGGAGGAGTAGGGTTGGTATTTTCTTTCATTTTTTATTCAATGATAATGATTTGATTCTCGTTAAATATATTTGGTAGTGTGATAATAGTTATAATTTTAATTTTAAAAAAGTTATTTTATAAAAAATATTTTTAGTTAAGATTGGTTTGGAAAAATATATATTTGGTTAAAATTATAATTGAAATTAAAATTAAACAAAAAATAATTTAATGTGTTTGATTAAAAATGATTTTCAAATTGAGGTTATAAAATAACTAAAAAAGACATATATTAATATTAATAGTTTTAAATTAAAATATTACACGTTTAACTACTATTATCACATCATGAAATAAACAATACTTTATATAAAATATTTTTTTATTATTCCATTAAACTATTTGCAATTCTCTCACGTATGAAATCCATCTGACAATAACTATAGTTTCTATGGCTTCCTGAGAGTGCAACAACATCTGAGATATATTTTGCAAATTCTGCAAATGCTACGTTATCTTACGATCACCTTCTAATATAATTATGTAGTGTCATTAAATAATGGTAAACCCTAGTTTCTCAAATAAAACACAATATCTGAGATATACTTTTGGATTTTTTTTTACTGGGTCAGACCTAAACACTGGGCATTTAGGTTTGGGTTGGACCCGGTCCGGCCATGAACAGTGGAGCATGCAGAAGACAAAGGTGAAGGTGAAGGAGAAGGAGAAGGGAAAGAGAAAGAGGAGTGACTGGCGGTGGAAACGACAGAGATCGGTGGTGAGCTGAGGGAGTTACTGTCCATTGTGCTCTGTTTCTGGTCTTCTTCCTTGGACAGTGGTGAATGCAGAATACGAAGGAGAATGAGAAGGGGAAGAGGAAGAGGAAGAGCAATGGCTGGCGGTGGAAACGGTGGAGGCTGGTGGTGAGATGCTTTTCGCTGTTCACGTGAACAGTGGAGAATACATTAGACGAAGGAGAAAACGAAGGGGAAGGAGAATGGGAAGGGGAAGGGGAAGAGGAAGAGCGGTGGCTGGCGGTGGCTGGCGGTGAGCTGAGGGAGCTGCTCTTCATTGTGCTCTGTTTATGTTCCAGCTGCCGCCTTCTTCTTTTTCTTTGGCGCCTCTGTAAAATACTGTGTTTATAAACACAGTTGCAATAAACAGGAAACGTAGCATTGCGAAAAGCATGCAGTTTCTACTTCACCAAAACTGAGTTTTGAACACAGATAATGGTGGGGCCCATACATGAAAATTGCAACTCGTTTTGTAACCAAACAATATGTTGCAACTGTTAGACAAAAATGTTGCCGCAAACGTTGAGCCAAACATGTTCGTAATAAGGTGTCCGCTTCACGATATATTTCCTCGGTAGATAGTCATGGGTCAGAATATGTTTCTTTTCAATAAAAACATTTAAACGTTGCTAATCTATTTTAATCCCTAAAGTTAAGAAATACATGCAGCTAAAGAATTTGATAAATGTGTTCTAGAAAAATCTTGGATATTTTAAACTTAATTGTATGGCATTAATATTTATTATATAAAAAAGTAATAATTTTAATCTCTTTGAAAACACTAATTTTCTCGTAAAAACATTCTTTTTCTTATTAATATCTTTAATTTAAAAAGAAAATCTAAAGATTATTTATAAATTTTTTATTTGATTAATATAAACTAATTTAGAAGGGGAATTCATTCATGCCCTCCTCACAAAATATTGTTCATTTTAACTGTGCTTTTCTTTAAGATTTTTTTAAAAATTTTATTTTTTGATATTAAATTTATTTATTCTAGTCTCATAACTTGGTTGTGGGCTAGGAAATTTAACTAGGTTTTTTTTATTTGTTTTTTTAGTTGTTTTGTTTTTCAATTTCATCCTCCAATATTTGATTGATTTGAAATTAGGCTTCGTAATTTTTTTTAGTTTACTTTCTATGAAATTATCTTGGTCTCATTACTTGGATCACGGGTTTAGAAGTTAACCTAAGTTGACTTAGGTTATTTTTCTTATCTTTTTTAATTTTATCCTTCAACATTGAGTTTGTTTATCCCGGTCTCAAGACTCGGGTCGTGGATTTGGCCGATTAACTCAGATTTTTTTTCATCTTTTTAGTTGATTTTTTTTTCCAATTTCATTCTTCAACATTTCATTGATTTGAAATTAGGCTTTATATATTTTTTATTTACTTTCTATAAGATTATTTCGGTCTCATTATCCTGGGTCATAAGTTTGATGGGGTAACCCGGGTTGACTCATGTCATTTATTTTTTATTTTTTAAAATTATTCTTTAAAATTTTATCCTTCAACATTAGGTTAATTGGAAATTGATCCTCATAATTTGTTTCGAATTGCTTTCTACGGGGATATCCCAATCACATGACATGGGTTACATATTTGATAGTTTAACCTGAGTTGACTCGAGTTGTTTGTTTTTGGTTTTTTTTTTAATCTCATCCTTTAATATTGGGTTGATAGAGAATTGAGTCTCATAATTTATCTTCATTTGCTTTTTATAGGGTTATCCTAGTCTCATGATACTTGTCGCAAATTTGGCAAGTTAACCCAAGTTAATCGAGGTTGATTCAATATGTTTTTTATCTCAATATTTTTTTTTAAATAGTCTTAAATTTTTTTTAGTCAAACTATATTTTTAACAATCATTCGGGTTATCTTTGGACCATTAAAGTTAAGTCAACCCAACACGGTTAAATGTTTTTATATTAGAAAGAATATTAGCAACATGTAGACATTGATTTACAATAAAAAAAATTGATTTGACCCGCAATGTTGCATCGGTGATCTAGTAAAAACTAAAAGTACTTAAAATACATAAAAAAAATTATGATAATCTAAAATAAAGATAAAAAAAATACATATTTAACTAAACTCCTATCTCATCTATATGCTAAATTATTTTTAAAACATTTCACCATAATAGTTGTCCTTGGACACCATTTTGTCACTATTCCAATAGAAAATTTCAATTCTAAAATAATAGCACTATAATAACATAGTTTTCAAATCCAATTCAAAAGTCAACTCAAGGTAAATTTTGAGTCAGAGGTCAAGTGGGTTGACCCAAATCAACTTTTTTTTTTATAAACATATAAAAATAACATCACTTTGAAAAGAAAAAAACAGAGGTTAAAGGGTTTTGAATGGGTTTCCCTAAGGCTAACTAGGTTGTGGATCAATCTTTTTTTTCTACATGATCGTATCGAGTCAATCCTCTCCCTATTTCTATTGAAACCTAACTCGGCCTAAGCCCCAGATCACTCGGTTCACTAGTCAAATTGTTGAGTCGGGTCAGGTTTTTAAATAAGTGATATATCAGGTTATCTCAATCTTATTACCTCGATTAACCTTTTTTTTTTTATTTTATAAATATGTAAAAAAGACATTGTGTTTTTTTTTAAGAAAAGAAAAAGGTCAATAGGTCTTTACTAGGTTTTCCTAGGGCTAATTGGTTGTTTAGAACTATAACTCGAGTTATTAGATTTTTGTTCTTTCATTAAAATGCACTTGTAACACCTAAATATTTTACGAGAAATTTAGCATGGACCAAAACATAGTGCAAGCCCCTATCTAATAAATAACTAATGCTCCATTATCAATGGATAACTGAGGGAGGGTAAAATTGAGAATGTAAGTTGCATCACAAAACTTTTGATTGTGATTGATTAAAGACTTGTTTTGTTTGGGTTGCTTGTTGGGGTATTTTTACTTATTAATATCATTTTAAAAAAATAATATTCAAATAACAAAAGTAGAAAGAAATTAGCAAAATATCACAGTTTGTTATATGTCATGACTGAGAACACAATATTTAAAGTTGTGGCTAGTTAGAAATGCGGTATTTCAAGAAAATTATTAAATGAGCGGACATAAATTACAATAAGGAGAGAGGAGAAAAGGAAAAAAGAAAGATATCTCAAAGGCACATCAAAGCTTCAATTACGACACCTCTAAACTATAAAAAAGATCTTGACGAGATAAATTCAATGACACTAAAAAAAGGTCACTAATGATGATTGAAATGGGGCATACTATTCATCCAAATGCAAGTGAGCAACTACAATGAAGAGATATGAGAGAGAGAAAAGAAAGAAATAAGGAAATAATAAAATAAAAAGACCACGAAGATACATAGAATATTCAATTATGACATCTCTGGTACTATAAAAAAGATTTTAAGGAGATGAATTCAACAACACTAAAAAAGGTCACCAATAATGACCGGAGTAAGTCATATGCAACGAGTAAATCACTTGTCTTTGGACAAAGAGTGTTCTACTTGTCGAGTGTGACCTAGTCAAGTCATTGTTGGTGACCTTACTTGATGTTGTTGGATATGTCCTGCCACGATTTTTTATGATACTGGCTGTGTCGTAATATGAGCTTTAGTATGTCTCCAAGGTCTATTTTTTTCCTCTCTCTTTCATCTTTTTTTATTGTAAGTGCTCACTTGCCTTTGTACATGGAGTGTGGTCCTATTTGGTCACCATTAATGATTTATTTGGTATTATTGAATTATCGAGATCTTTACAAAGATATTGATAATGTTATAATCAAAGTTTTTTTTTTCTTTTACCTCTCACGTCCCGTATCTCTGTGTGATAACTTTAAAAAGTAGCGTTTCTTAATCGTAATGCGTCCTAAGCTATGATATTTCACAATTTTTTTATTAAAATTATGTTATTTTAGTAAATTTTTGTTTATAAACAATGCTTATTTTTTTTTAAAAAAATCAACTTGTTGTCTCACAAGAGTCCTCGAAGGGTACAAGTTACCAAAAATAGCCCGTGAGGCAGCCCCTGGTATTTTGTGCACAGATGACAGATTTTGCACATCCACGTGTTTCCAAGGCGTACTTTAGCATGCGTGGTCCAATATGGAGAGTATGGTTTGCAGGATCCAATGAGCTGGAATGACAATATTTAATTTAATCAATTAAGTTCCAGAACTTAAAAAATTTGTTTTATGTTCCTGATATTAAGGAGTTAAGAGCTAGGATTGGTTTGGATTTTTAATTAAGTTGTTGAGAAAGATGAACGATGCCATTCAACCTTTTCCTATGTCATTTATTGTGATTTTTTTTAAGAAATAATACTTTTATTTTTTTAAAATCATTCTGATTTATTAATTATAAAATAATAATTTTAATTTATTATTTTAAAAAAATATTTTAAAAAACAACTAATATCACACTTTCTCGTACCCACATAACTAAATCATGATTGCAATGAGCAAGTAGTCCACTCCATTTGTGCCATCTTCGACTTTTCAAGATCAACTTTTCACGCCGGTTTATGCTGCTTTACCTACAAGATTTGCTTGAAAATGAAAGATAATCATCCTTTCAAATTCAGCGATAGATTTTTATATGACCAATTAGCAGCAGTAAAACACACACACGTGTATCTGCAAATAGTTCGAGATAGGTGACTGGACTACCTTAATTTCATCTAAGCTAAGCTGTATGAAGTATCACAAGCTAAGCTGTATGAATATCTACACTAATAATAATAAATATATATATATAATTCGATATAGGTGACTGGACTACCTTTCCATTCAGAAATTGGTTGAAGAAAATACCTTAATTTAATTTAATTTAATTTTGTCTCATTGAATTAACCTCCGGTTTGTTTATTCAATTCACATTTCTTACTTTCTTGTTTGGCCTTTCAATCTGACCTTCAAGTTGAAGACACAGAGGGCTTTGTTTGTGGGTGGTCGCCGCAACAATCCCATGGGCATAATAGTAACAACACAAAGAACAATCATGTGAGGGGTTTGGCAAATGTTTACCTGTAAATCAAAATAATTAAGATTATCATTATTATTATCGCGGCTAAATGTTTTTT
>Ga0325414_1005222_pt1 | contig 13694 bp, 10 predicted proteins | sample PopdelMetagenome_8_FD_206183 | JGI IMG/M metagenome (GOLD analysis project Ga0325414, IMG submission 206183) | Populus deltoides microbial communities from Bellville, Georgia, United States - Leaf-PdKOR-R3 | ecosystem: Host-associated > Plants > Phyllosphere > Phylloplane/Leaf | place: USA...
GATTCCATCTATCTTAGTTAAGAAAACTTAAGAAAAATGTCTTTATATTTTGTTAGCTTCACCTCCAAAGCTATAGATAGTTTTTCAATTAATTTCTTAAAAAACGTTTTCACATTATTAATCTTAAGATACACATTAAAATTTGATTTGAAAGCAAATTCATTTAAACAAGAGCACTAGAATTATAATGAATATGGAATTTAATAAAAGAAAATAGAAAGCCAAATTCACTAAAATACTATAATAATATTTTAATCAAAATCATGAAAATATGAAAAATAAAAATCTAAATTTTCGTTAAATTGAATCACTAAAAAAAGAATTATATATAACTCATCTAATTTTAATCTAGACAAAAAAAAAAAAAACAATTGAACATGTTTTAGATTTTTGGATATCTCGAGTAAATCAATTACATGGTTAATTTATCCAAGTATTATTTTATGTTATTGTAAAAGATAAATAAATAGATAAAAGTAATTACTTTGATGCTGTTCATCATAAATGCTTTGACACCTGCTTGTTTGAAACTTACACGACAGTCAGCTCAGGCGATGTAGAACGGAGCAAGACAAACTCTTCACGTGATGTTTTTGGTCTCAAGTTTAAAAATCGTACGGTGCCCAAATGATATGAAGGCCGCGAAAGTCACATCTCTGCTTATCCCTTTGAAAATTTCACGCGTCTGCAAGGGATTAGGTTTTTCTGGTAAAGAAAGAAAAGAAAACGACTGTAGATAAATAGATAATGGTTTCTTATTAGTAGTTCAGAGTGCCTAACACCATACGTCAACCTCCTGTCGGCGGAGACGCAAAGATTCTCTCTCGGAGTGCGGATAAAATAAAATTTTGTGCTAATTTATTTTTTTATTTTTAAATTATTTTGATGTATTAATATTAAAAATAAAAAAATATTATTATAATGTAATTTTTAATAAAAAAATATTTTAAAAAATAATCTTCACCATGTTTTTAAATACACAAAAAATATCATTTAATATAGCATATCTTGATCTGCTGATTTGATCTCGAGCTATACTTAATTCATTCATTAATAATAAAAAAATCATATTGCCTTATATTGTTAGAATTGAAAATAGAAACAACAATTATTATAATATACCTTTCCCTCTTGTTTTGTAAAAATCTAGGGTTAATGTGTCTTATGAGAGATATTTTTTGTTGTTTTTTTTTAAAACAATTATGGGCCCCTTGTTTTGTAAAAATCTAGGTTAATTGTAAAAAAAATAATTTTTTTTTGTTTTTTTTAAACAATTATGGGCCCCTTTATTCATTTTCTTCCATGTATTTTTTTTTGTAACTCTTAGAAGAAAAAAATAATGTGTATCAAACTAAGAAAATTAAATTCAGTTTTCTCATCTATAGTAATGAAGGGGACCAATGGCATTGAAAACGTTCAACCGTGGAAGAAATTAGCAAGTTTGGGACACATGGATGGTGTTCATAGGCCACATGTCTCAACCAAAAGGAGGGCCAACAATCCTGGCAGGCAACAAGTTGTCTTCAATTTTAAAGCATTCTCAATTATAATGGGATATTCCTGAATGCAAGCTCGAAGCTACCTTTGATGGGAAATCTTACTCAATTGTTGTAGCTTTAGGGTTTTTTATTGCGTGATCTCACAAGCTAATTGATGAATTCGACAGATAAGCAGGAAAATCCGTCTGGGTAACAAAAAGGAGCACGACCATCTTCATGTTCACGAATACGTGCATGCCTAGAGTTTTGGGAGGGGGTGCCGATAAGGAAAGTGTTGGAGTGAGAAATACAGTTCATGGCTTTCTTAGGTATGCAAAATATGTATTTTCTATAAGAAAAACTCTTCATTTGAATAATTTTTTTTAATTTTTATTTTGCAAATTTTGAATTAAAATGTTAGTTTTTTTTTAAATTAGTATAATAATTTAAAAAATCTAGGCAGAATAACATCATCTGAAAAAGTTTTGGCAAAATAGCATATTTTCACATTGTTGTACTTTTGAAGCACGACAAGATAGCTGTCACGCTTTAGAAGCATAACATGTTGTGAAATTTAAACTCTCTTTTGATTGAAAAACACAATAAATGCATCATATATATATATATATATATATATATATATATATATATATATATATATATCTCTCTCTCTCTCTCTCTCTCTCTCTCTCTCTCAAAACTGATGTTCTCAGCCCTTATCTTTCTAAAAACCCCATCAATCACTTGTTTTTTTTCTTTTAAAACACTCAAAAATCAAACTCATCTTAGTCTTCAAGCATCTTATAACATTTTTCTCTTCAAATTTTCCACCACCACTACCCCCGCCACCTTAACCCTCTTTCTAGTCTTCCAAACAAGGTAAACATACTACATTGCTATGAATTAATGTTTGGTTTAGTTGAAATGAAATCATTGTTTAGAGTTTAAGTTGAATTTAAGGTTTGTTTTATTAATGATAAATTAGTTATGAATATCATCAATTAGGGTTGATTTGATATAGTTGAACATGAAAATAAATTAAATTAATTACGAATTAATTATTGTTGCCTTGAATTTTGGATAAGTTGTTAAATTAAGAATTTTGTGTAGATTGTTGGAATCAACTAATAATGTTATCAACTATGCTTGATGATTTCATGCAATAGAGCATGGATGAAGTACAATTATAATGAATTACACATTGTATTGAATTGTGGATAAGTTGTTGAATTTAGTATTTTTTTTTGAATTGTTTTAATTTGCAATGAATTTGGATTTGAATTAATGCATTTGAGTATGAAAGTATCAATTAGATTTAATATCATGAATTATGTTTAATTTTGGTCAAGTATGCTTTTGTGTTAAATTTTAGAAATTTGATTGAATTTGCTATGAATTTTATCAATTAGGATTGGAGTAATGCAATTTAGTTAAAATTACATCCAATTGACTAGAATTTGATTTGTTTAATTTTTTTTTATAGAATGTCTTACAACATATTTATATTATGTCATTATGGTGACACTATTGTTCTTGATGTGAACAATAATATCACATACAATGGAGGGAGTAATTTGTTGTTAAATGATAATTTAGACATGTCACACATGGAAATAAAAAACTATTTGTCAAGGACTTGGGCAGAATTATAATGATATTGATGTTGAAATAACTTGAAGGTGTCAAAATAGTGAACATCAAAATTATCCTGTACCGATTATATGTGATGATAGTTTTAAGACAATGATTGATTCTTTCATCTAAAGTGGATTGAATGATAGTATTGCATGCGAGCAGTTAACCAAAATCTCTATATGTCCGTTGTCGGTCCTTCAAAGTTTGTAAAGGGAAAAACAATTTATTGTTGGATGATTTGCTACAAGGATTGATGATACTATATTTGACAATTCATTTATTGATCAATATAGATTTGACTATTTTGAACTTAGAGACAATGAAGATGATGAGACGTTAAACCCGAATGTGACAATAAATATTGATAATAATGTTGATAATGAGGTTGATGATGAAATAACACCTCTTGTTCCTGAATTTGGAGATATTTCTAGGTTTACATTTGTTGTTTCTCATGTTTAGGCACTTAGTCATAGATGTTTTCTAGGAGGCTTTGATTTGGAGGCTGGATAAATATTTAGCAGTAAAAATAAATTGGTTAATGTAGTTAAATGATGACACATTGCACATTCAATTGAATATCGAGTCCAATGGTCAAACTCAACATTTGTTCAATTACAATGTCTATAACAGCTGAATATAAATTGTATTTGCTTGAGGGATATCATAAGAGATCAAATTAATTTGAGATAGCAAAATTAAAAAGATCACACACATGTACCTTGACCTTTATCTAAAAAGACCATTATCAACTCGATGTAAATTTTATTACTAATATTATGTCAACCCTTGTGATGGATAATCTTTCAATGATAGTTGCAAATATACAAGATGAAATAAAATTGCACTACACGTATAAAATATCATATGACAAAAGCATGAGTTGCAAAACAGAATGTGCTCAACATCTTTTTGGTTCACATGGATACTCTTTTGAAAAATTACCAAGGTTATTATTGCCAATAAAAGAATCAAATCCTAGAACAGTTTCTGATTGGATGCACAAAGAAAATCTTGATGATAATACATTAGTTTTGTTAGTTTAAAATGATCTATAGCCAATCGGTTGGTTACATGTGGCATTATTATATTCATGTAACTATATATTTATTATTAATAAAGGCTTAATTTATCTTTAATATTTATATATTTATATAATATTAGATTAATGAATCTAATATTTGATTCATGAATCCAAGTAAAAATATAGTCCATGAGACAAAAATGATTTGCAAATAAAATTATAAAGTTGTTATAATAATAAGATTTTTATTGCATCAAAGCACTGTTTCTAAAATGTTCCTAATCGATGCTATTTTAAATATTCGATATTTATTAGAATTGTAGAGAGTGGTACATTATGTTCTTTTCTTTATGAAAGGAAGCAATTGTTCTATAAGCCAAGGTATAAAGGATAGCTAAAATTAATTTATAGGTGCTTGTCATAACACATGTATATTGAATTAACCCACATAAGAATTTCATATAGAGATATCACTTGTGTCTATGAAAAGGCTCACGTGATGGTTGTGTAAGTGATCCTTAAACTTGAGATCACTAAGTTATCATATATAAGGAGTGTTATGTTTTGATTATGTTACACATTATCTTGGTAAATATAACAAATAGGCAAATATTGGATATAACATAAATTATATGAAGGTATTTGAGTGATCAAGAGATGATTCATCATCCTAGGTGAATTAGAAAAAATGTTCAACATGTTCTCAAATAGTATTGATTGTTAAATCCTTACGTAAGGTGGAATGAGATTTGAAAAGAGTTTCAAATCTTATTCAAATGATCAATGACTATAATATTGCAAACAAATATGAATTGATATGATAGACACACTCTATGTTAAAATGTCTAAATCAGAATATTATTGACGAATGGATAATAATTACATTGAGAAACTATTCACTGAAAGGTTAAGTCAAACCACTTATAACTTTCCTAATATTCAGGGGATCATGACACATTTCTAGATGGTGCACTTGATCTTTAAATATAAATTAATCAATTATTGAATTAATAATAAATTGAATTGTTTGATTTATTTAATTCTATTTATTTAAAATTATAATTTATATTTGAGACAATATATTAGGAACCTAATGGATCACACACATTAAGAATCATTAGTCAAAAATTAAACTGGTATAATTAATTAAGTGTGACTTGATTGAAAATGATTTTAGAAATTATGCACTAAAATATATTTAATTCAGGGATTATAATTCTAGTCCTATAATAATGAAGTAGGGACTTGATTGATTAAATTTTTAAAATTATCCTAAAATAATATATGTGTATTATTTAAGAGGAAAATCAATATTTTTATTTATTTATAAGATATTTAGGATTTGATATAAATATAAAGCTATGCATTTTAGTTTTTAAGAGGTTGTTTATTAGATTAAAAAAAAAATTACACAAGTCACAGAATAGAGAGCTAGCACTTTAGGCATAACAATTTCTCTCTTCTAAATAGAGATTTAAAAGATTTATCATCGGTGGTTCATGTGGATTACCACTGGAAGTTGAACAATTAGACAGCTTGTGGTTTGCGACAATTTAACCTTTAAAGACTTATTCAAAGCTGGAGAAGATCAGATCTTTAGGTAAATCCCTTAACAACTTTAAATTTGTCTAATGGGATCCTAAAGACTCCCAAATATTATTTTAAATTTATTATTTTCACTGTGTGTATGAATTTCGGGAACCCAACAGGTTTTTGAGATATTTTTTTTTTGTCATTTGAACCTTGTATTGAAAGTTTCAAGTATTGCAAACCATTTATCAATATTATGCACACATTTTTATGGGCAATATGATTGGAAGTTATTAATTGCAATTGCTTTTGATGCAAATAAAGGATATTCTCGTTGACTTTTGCAATTGTTGATAAAAAAAATAATTTTAATTATAGATAGTTTTTGCTTTACTTACATAAATGTGTTACCGAAGATAGAACATGCATATGTATAATATTAGATAAACATGTAGGCATAAAGAATGTAATAGTAGAAATTTAACGTAAACCCATAGGATACCATCGATATTGTACATGATATTTTGTTACCAACTTCAATCATAAATTCAAAGACTCATCTACAAAAAAATATTTGATGAGGATTTGTTATGAACCTTCAAGGCACAAATTTAATTTATGGTATGAAAGGATATATAAGTTAGACCCAATTTATCAAGAATGACTTAAACGAGAATCAAAAGAAAAATAGGCATTATGTTGTGATGATGGTCATTTGTATGGTAAACTAATCTTTTAAACTCATTTAATCATGTTTTGAAAGGTGCTCATGCAATGCCTGTTTTAGCTCTAGTGCAATTGATATTTTACAGATGTAATAGTTATTTGGTCAAGCGAAGATGTGAGATAAATAATTTTATTTAACATGGAATAATTTCCCCTCGTCAATTCATGTTGAATTACTAATGAGCAGGGATAGATCATGAGATCATACTAAAATGTTGTTCAACTCCAAGCAAATAGGTTTTCCAGGTCAACACCCCTATTAAACTGGGTGTTGTAAAAAAAGTCAGATGAGCAGTCATGTTAAATGATAGAATATGCACATATGGTAAATATCAGACAATCTAACATCTATGTTCGCATGTTCTTATATGTTGTACCAAGAATCATTTAGAGCCTATTTGTTTTTGCTTTTCAAAAGTGTTTTTGAAAAAAATTAAAAAAATTAATTTTTTTACTTTAAATTAATTCTATTTTTTGTGCTTTCAGATCATTTTGACATACTGATATCAAAATTAAAATAAAAAAATAAAAAAAATTATTTTTTCGATGCATTTCCGAGCGAAAAAAATACTTTGAAAAGCAATTACTACCACAATATTAAACGGACTATTGGACTTTACATAATTTGTTGATAATCATTATACTGTTCAGAGCTATAAATCAATATATGGCATGTCATTCTGTCTATTACCATACGAGTTAATCATTTGAAATTCAGGCGTGGTCGATGAATGTCCACTCATTTTCACAATGAGATGGATGTAAGAGAGAGTCATGCATATTATAGGTGTGACATATACTATGACACGTGCCATAATATAAAAATATGTCATAATCAACAATGTATGCATGACAACAAAATTATATGACAAAACAAATATTTTTTAAATATATTATGATGTTTTTGTAAAACATATTAAACTTATGTAATTTCACATCAAATATAGGAACTTTTACATGGGATGTCACGTACGCGAGGTGGATGATCTTTTTCTCATGTTAAGCGGCCACATTATAACAATGATATTCTTGGAGAGCATGATGATGAGATTCTCAGAGAGCATGACTACTTTCATGGAGAGTTTGAGTAACAATAGATGCCTATTAGGCTCATTAACACTTTAATCCTACAGTTGCATCATAGACATCAATCAGAGTATATTTTTGTTGGGATAGTAAGAATATTTAATTTATTTTTTTTCATTATTGAATATTATAGGTATTATATATTTTTGAAATTATATTTTAAATTTTTATGTGGGACGAGACTATGATTTATTATCGAACACATAAGCGGACATAACTATATGAGCGAGTTCAGCCATATATGTTTTAGGTTGATTTTTTATACTTCAATTGTCTAAAGTATATCAAGCTTGACCACGACTCAATCCATACACTAATTGAGTAATGAGGATGTAAGACACACATTTTTCATCTTAGGTATAAAGAGATGACACCGACACTACATGACACGATCGTTTTGTTAGGACTTTTTATTAATGGACAAATAATCGCATCTACTAGCGTGCGTAATCAAATTGTGTTATGCGAGCACACATTTGGATTGACACCCCCTTCTTCTGAATTGAAGGGGGTACATACATTTTAAATGGATTGAGAATACATTTATCACACCACCAAATGATGCTAACAACGAGGTCTTACGAATGTATCCATTAAATTATGATTTGAATGTGTTTATTTGTAAAGTATATGTGAATCAATATGATAATTTTTAATGTTTTATGTAGATATGTCAAAGTATACATATTGCATTTGTTTGTAGTGTATTATTCACATACCTCATAGGGAGATATGTGCCTTTAATTTATATGACGCTCATAGATGATTTTGACATCATTCCTACATATAATTGAAGATTCGTTTTCTTGGCATATTTGTAAAAAAAATTTTGTCTTGTATGAATGAAAGGGGTCAAACATATTGGCAAATATTTGCTACTTTTATAAGAATGAATAATATAATTTAAATTATTTACATTTTAAATGTTTACTGTTAACACAAAATAAATAACTTGTTTTTCAATTAATAACAATTATGATCTTAGGAGTATCTTCATGTGGGTCAACCCCAAATGCCCAAATTGCCACTTATGATTGTTGAGACTATGAGGGTTACAATTCAGCTCTCACTAGGATACATGTATTGCAATGTTATTTTGTAATTATATGTATTTATATTATCTAATTGTAACTTTAAAAATGAATTAAATTAACATATTTGTAATGCTAGGTGGTGTGCTAGTAAAGTATTTAATAATAATCTAACACATGTATTGTTATTTTATCGGAGAGAGCTAGACAGACATGTTATCCAAATAGTTTTTTGAACCTTTTGTTAACAAAAAACTTAACTTCAACGAATTATTGCTATTTAATATTTAAGAACTTATCTTCGACATGTCATGTGTACGCCTTATTTGGATGAAACATTATCAATTGCTTCGCCTATATGGACATTAGTGGTCTCATTGATTTTTTAAAGATGGTTAAGCTACATTATCCAAATCGGGTAATGCGATAGTTCCACTATAGACAATACATTCCAGTCAATATTGATACAAATGATGCGTTGCACGCCATAAATTATTGGGGTAAAAATGATTATTACTATTGGTTAAGCAGCTATGGAACTTATCAATCATAGTGAAATGTATGGAGGAATGAGTATTTACAAAGATGTATCGTGTGATTATAGAGGAAGAGTATTTGATTTAATACATGAGTATCACATATTATGTCATTACATTAGATCCTGAGCAAGTTCCTTTACTTATATACACGCAAAACGAGCAACATACCAAACAGATTCAAAATATCACAAGTAATCAAATCTTCTTAGAATTTATTTATTGATATTTTAATTTAACATTAATGTTTTTTTTAATAATGGGTTGAATTGTTGCTACAGAAGGGTTGAGAGGCCGCTTATATGCTTTGTAATATTGATGAAAGAAATGAAGGATACACATATGTGTCTCGGTGGTTCAATGTTTGCCACAATGGACTTGATATCTTTGAAGAGGGGTTAACTCTTAATGATATCGTGACAGAGGATGAGGCCACTCAGGTAGAAGTAGGATTAAGATGCAGTCGTGCTATTGATAAACTCGGATCATTCAATAGACGACGTAGACATAGATATATTGATGACTTATGTTGATATATTTTGGGGTTTCAATTACTAGAAAGTTGTATACTTAAGTATTTGAGATTCATTTTGCATGTATATATGTTTATTTATTTGCATTCCTGATGTTACTTGTGCTTATGAAATGTGAGAATTTATTATGTTTGATTATTGTAGTTCTTTGAAGGTTTTTTAAATCGGGATAAAATTTTGAGTATAGTTTCTAAATAGAGAAACTCTACCCAAATTTTGTTAAAATTGGAAAATCTTTTACTCTCTAAAATCATTAACTAAATTAAATGTAAGATTAAAAAACTAAATAATAAATCTCATAAGAACTATTTTTTGTTAGATTTTGAGATGACTATTAAAATTTATTTGATATCGTGGTTCTGAACCGTGAAATCTAAAAGTGTGCTATTTCATCAAAAATCATTGTTGTTATGTTAATTCGCCATTTATTTTTTAAAGTTTAGAGGTTTTATGACAAATCTAAGCATCTCTCTTGTTTAAGTATGTCACACCCTCGTGAGAGCTTGATATCGTGGCGACCTTTCCCGAAAGCGGGGGATTGATTTTGGGGTCTTTGTTTTGTGAATAAAGGAGTTGCCACCTAGTATTATAGTCACTAGAAACCCTAACTGGTCTTTCAGAGATTCTAAGACAAGGGATTGGTTGCGTAAAGAGAAGGTTTTAGCACTCCCATAGTATGCCCTACCTAAGGTAAGCTGCTTGGTGTTTGGTTTACCTTATAATTGCTACGGTGTTAGCGTTATCTAATCAGTTTTTCTAGGATGAGTTTGCTATGATGAATGGGCTTGAGTTCAAAGTCTAAAAGAAAGAACCCTTGGCCAATATGGTTCATACATTTAGATATGTCTATAGAGTGCCAAAAAGAACCGACGCAAATCTCTTGAATTCTGTGTTTGATTTGAAATAAATTTACAACTTATGAATTAAGAGAAAACTAAGATAGAAATCTAAAGAGATTCAATGTGCTTAAAAGCTCATTTTTTCCTTTAGTATTTCAAGTGTTCGCGACTCGTAAATCGCAGGGAAGAGAAACAAAAAAACTAATTTAGAAATATAAGGAAATTCAAGGTGCTTTAGAAGCCTATTTTTTTTATTAGTATTTCATACTTTCACTGCTCGTAAACCGTGGAGTAAAAAATTAAAATGTCCCCAATTATAATTGAGGTTTCTTTCAAGGATATGTGATTAAATAAATAATCATAACTTATTATTACTAGAAAAGTATTTTGGATATTAACTACTTGAAGTTTCTTTATCCAAATATTAATATTGAATGAACAAAATATTCTCAATAATATTTTGGATATTAACCCCTTTAGGATTTTTTTATCCAAATATTAATAGTGAATAAATAAATTACTCCCAATAATATTTTGGATATTAACCCATTTGAGATTTCGTTATCCAAATATTAATGGTGAATAAAGACGAATTCCCAAAAAATAAAATTTTTATATTTTTGAAATATTGGCCAACACCCTTTGGAATTTACAAACATGTTGTAAAATCTAAAATGCAGAAAAATAATTTCTTTTTTGTGTTTAAGAAATCCATGATAAAACATATTTTTTTAAAATCTCGAATATTTATTTTTTCAGAAAAAAAGGAATGTTCAAAATATGTTAGGGTATTGGCCGTATGCAACACTCAAAAATATTTTTTATATTTTTTTTTGTCAAAAACACAAGCATCACAGTTAATCGCAATTAAAGACAACAAACCATGCGCATATATTCTCAAAGTTTGCAAGAAAACTAAACAGTCCAAAAAAAAAAAAAAATCAGGGATGGCCCTTCGAAGCCAAACAAAAAAACTCTCTCTTTTTTTAATCTTTTTAGACTGGATCTAGCCTAGCCATATGGGCTAGACTGAATCCAGCCAGAACCAACCCGATTATTGGTCCAAGCCAATAACCGGTTCTGCCACAGTTGCATGCATATGCATGCTACAACGGCAGGGTAATTAATTTGGCAAAAACAGGGAAAGAAAGACTTACCAGCGAGGTAGTGGCTGGAGGCAAAGTGGAGGCAGACGACTGGTTGTTGATGAAGGACGTCTCGCTGTTCACGGTGGAGCCAGGTTTGCCGGCTGTTGTCGCTGTTAATTTCAGACGCGGTTGCAGACGAAACGAAAAATGATGGCCCGCTGGTTGGTCGATATTGCTCCTCTATTTCTCGTGTTACTATAAGGGAAGGACGTCTTCTGCTGGTTTTGCCACTAAGGCTGAGGAATGGTGTGGCTTCTGTTGGTTCCGTCACTACGTTTGAGGAAGGATATGGCTGTGGATGAGGCTACAAATGGGCGAGTGGCTCAGCTCGTTTCTGGTTGTTGTTGGTGCAGGACACGGTTCAACAGAGATGGTGTTGCTAGCTGCTGGGAGTTTTCGAGAGAGGCTGGTATGTGGTTCTGGTGTTGCTTCTCTGTTACTATCGGTGGAAGGGCTGAGGAAGAGAAAAGGAAGTGAAGTTAAAGATGGTTTCTCTGTTTTTTTTTTTTGTTTTTCAAAAGGCCAGGGCCAAAATCAAAGGGGAGACCGAGTGGCCTTTGGTAAATGAAGGGTTAGGTTATAGAGAGGTAGGGGCTGGTGAGATTAACGGCTGAGGGAGGGAAGGTCTCGTGAAGCCAAGAGACGAGGTTGTGATAAGAGAAGAGAGTATGTGGTGGCTGTCTTGTGGCTGAGAGGGAGAGCAACTACTGAACTAAAAAGGATGCTGATTCCAGTGAGGGAAAAAATATGTTTGTGTTGATGAAAGGGAGAGGAGACAGTGTGTGGCCAGAGAGAGATCTCTAGTTTTCTTTTTTTTAAAAGGAGGGGGGCATCTGCTTCATTTTTTTGAAAGATGAGAGGGGGGGCTACAACTTCTTTGCTAGAGAGGATAGGGTTAAAGTTTTTTTTTTTTTGTGTTTGCCCTTAATTTTTCTTGTCCCCCTTTGCATATGGCTGAATGTTCACTTATATAGAAAATCTCTACACGTGCTATTTAAGGAAATATTGCAATAATTATTGTAGAGATTGTCTTCTATAACCAGCACTAATCAAATCCTATATCTATGATATTTTATATTGCATTAATTATTTTCCATAACCATTACTAATCAAATCTTATATCTATAATATTTTATATTGCAATAATTATATATGATTCAATAATTATCTCTTTAACATATTGCTTCCTTAATATTAGCCTTAATGCTCTATGTTATCGCCACATGTTTTTTTTTTGTGAAAATTTATCAAAACATAGATAGCAACAAAGTATATTGTCTCTTTCTTCTTTTGTGATTTAATTGACCTCGCTTGACAACAACAAGTGTTAATTGCATAAGAAGTCTACAATGGCTGCCGTAAAATATAATTTTGGCGATGTTTGTTTTCACTGTCCAACCATGTTTTTAATTTTTTTTTGATATATATATTTTTAAATTATTTTTTTTATTTTTTTTGAATCATTTTGATGTACTAATATAAAAAATAAAACTAAAACATTATTTTGATATATTTTTAAATGAAAAATATTTTGAAAAACAGAATTTTTTTATATTCTCAAACAATTTGTTTGTACTCGAAACCATTTATATTCTTTTGTTTAGCTTAGCTTGTACGACAAAGAAATGTATGAGATAAAAAAAAATTATATTTAGTTTTGTTGAGTTAGGAATATTTATTTTTATCAGTTTTTAAAATAAGTGAAGATTTTATACTCTTTTTTAGAACAGGAGGATAAAGATGAAGATAAAAGACAAAATTCATTACATAATTTTATTCCAAAACTGTACTTATAAATTTATTTAATTTTTATTTTTTTCAAAATTTAAAACCATATCCTTCGCTTTCCAATATTTCAAGGGAATCCTTGGCAAATACAATGGTGAGAAAAGATAACAAGCCATCGAATAAATTAAATTGTGTGCAGAGGAGTTTGTCAAGTAATCATTGGATTGATTATAGACGAAAACAATTCCGCGACAGAGGCCATCCTCAACCTCAACCTCAACCTCAACCAGTGTCGTGTACGAAGAGCATAGGTATCCTTTTCTCCCAAACCAGTGGTCCACAGATGTGGCCTGCTGTTCGACCAATGCAATTCTTTCTCAGGAACTGCCGCTGCCGCTGC
>Ga0325414_1005223_pt1 | contig 13693 bp, 5 predicted proteins | sample PopdelMetagenome_8_FD_206183 | JGI IMG/M metagenome (GOLD analysis project Ga0325414, IMG submission 206183) | Populus deltoides microbial communities from Bellville, Georgia, United States - Leaf-PdKOR-R3 | ecosystem: Host-associated > Plants > Phyllosphere > Phylloplane/Leaf | place: USA...
CTTGATGTAAGCTTAAAACAATTTTGTTTTGAACTTCTCATAATTCACAGGGTAATAATTTTGAAAAATGGTGATTTAGTTTCTTGTGCATATAATATTTGTAATTAGTAAAGATATGTGATGAGGTGACCTTATGTATTTTGTTGGTTTCAAAGCAAGAGAATTTAGTGAAAGCTCAAGGTTTCATTGAGGAAAAAAGAACTATATTTCTTAAACGCTCATTTTATTAGCACAAATCATAATGAGCAGCTTAAGATTCACGCATCACCGCTACTATTGATGCGTGGAACCATAAATTATTGCTTGTTAGAAGGCATCACCTACCATATTTGGTGTGTCCCTGTCTCCTCTTCATGTCTTCACTAGCAATGTCATTTATAGTCAAATAGATAAAAGTCAGCAACCCTCAAGTTTCACTCCTCTTTCTTTTTTTTATCTCTATTTCGTTCTTTATTGGTTTTTCTTCTCCTATTTATTAATGTTTCCTAGTTCTCCTGGTGGTGACCATAAGGGTAAAGGTTGTGATGTTGGGTTTGTCACCGGTAATAAAAAAAAAAGAGGGAGAGGTTGAACTGTCGTGGAAGGAGATGTTTGTGTTAGTTTTCAACTACGCTTGTTATAGTGAAGCAGCTTCATTCATCGACCTGAAGAGATGGTGGTAGTGTTATTGGTGCAGCCGGTTAGAGGTGGAAATGTTGTTATTAGTATTGCTAGCGTGTTGACACTTAATGAGAGAAAAGAGAATGAACAGGCAAAGTTGTAGAGGAGAAAAAAACTAGTTTTTTCTTCTTTCCTTTGATTTTGGTTGAGCTGTTATGGTGGGTGTTTTTTAGGTTTATATGGGTTTGTGATGGTTCGGTAAAGTGGGGATGTTGGTGATGGGTGGAGGATCTGCTGATGGTTGGGTAGAAAGGTTATCGCCAATGGTTATTGTTGACGAGGAGAGAGAAAGACATTACTAAAAAAAGGCTTGTGGTGGTTCTATTGTCGGTGCTGGCATGGTGGTCGGCTGTAAGGAAAATCAACAGTGAGGGAGAAAAGTGAGAGAGAGTAGGGATTAATTAGGTTTTCTTCCTTTCTTTATCCACAATGGTTAGTCCCTTAGTTTTCCATTTTTTATTTTGTGTGTTTGTCCATGAAGATTTTTCTTTCTTTTAAAAATGGTTAAAGAAGGACCAATTTTGCAAAGAAGAGATGGACATTTTTTTTTCTCTTCTGCCTCTTTAATGATCACCCCCTAAATTATTTTTTCTTTACCCTTTTTTTTTTCAAAGATGTCAAAAACACTGGCTATATAGCTTGTAAGTGTATTTATACTTAGTGCACAACACTTTTAATGGGCCTCTTTTTTATTTTATTTTTAGTATTTTTTAAAGAACATTGAAAAATATGAAAATGAAGCACTGCGTCGAAAACATATTTTTGAATTTAATTTTTTAAGAAAAATCAACAACAAAAAAATACTCAAAAACCATAAAATGGCATGTGAACAACCAAATCGTGGTTAAAAAAAATAATTTTAAAAAAAAACAAATTAAAATTAGGTTATGACATAATGGTTTTTTTACTTGGACCATTTTATTGAAAGCTTTTTTTGTTTTACACTAGAATAAAAAACTCAAGAAAACTTATGCACAGTAAGTTTTAATTTTTAATCATTTCAATTCGACCAATATTACAATTAATTGTTCGCAACTTTGAGATTTAAGGAGACAAAACCAAAGAAAAAAAAAAGAAAAGGCATAAGAGATTAAGCAAGGTGGGGGTGGAGGTAGTGATGGGAGATGTTGTTTTATGGGCAAGTGAGGTGGACTTCAAAGGTTGAGAAAAAAAGAATTCTCGTGTGTCGTAGTGGTGAGAGAAGATAGAAAGATGAGAGATTTGTATTATTAATTAGTGTTGGGATTTTTATTTTTATTTTTATTTATTTTTCAGGTAAAAATAATTTTCTAAAGAGGGGTAAGGGTAGGTCAGTGGTCGGTGGTTAGATACCGTTAGGAATTGACTTTCCCTCCACGTAATAACGATATAATTGGATTGGCTTTCTTGTCAAAAGTATAGGATATTTCTCACGGTCCACTCCACTTGATGATGAATCGATGGGGCATTCCTCTTTTCTCCTTCCTTAGGCGGTTTACTGTTAATTGTATTTGCATTACCTCATCATCCTCTACCATTATTTTTCTATGCCGAATAATGGGTATGTACACACCAATAATGTTACGACTCAACATTGTGCTTCTTCCCCATCACCAACAATTAAATAAATAAAATTATTTACAATTTCATCTATCCAAATTATGCTCGCGTAGTTGTCTATATTGGGATATCTTTTGTTTATGTTTTATTATCATTTTATTGACGGATATTTTGGTAACTAATTAAAGAGTAATTTTACAAAATAAAAATTTATTTGTAATTAGATGTAGAAATTAAGAGAAGAAAAGACTAAACTTAACAAAAAAAAAAAACCTCATTTTGATATTAACTTTATTTTAGTTCAAAACTTCATGTTTTTTTCACGTTTTAATCTCTAGAAATTAAGATATAAGAAAAAAAATATCATAAAATAGTAAAGAGAGAGAAATCATTAGAAGTTGACATTAGACCGCTAAAAAGAGTGATATTAATGTCAATGAATTTGTCTTTTCAATGGAAGTTTGATGAATATGGTTTTTCTCTTGAAAAGTATTTTCAGTCGTTAATTTTTATTTTTTATATTTTGGAAAAAATAGAGGTTGCTTTAGGTTTGAAAACGGGTTTACAAGGAATTATATGATTTATTTTTAAGAGTTTTCATGTGAAAACAAATTTAAAAAATAAGATTTAAAAAAAATTAAAAAAAAAGTTATTATTTTTGCATCAATTTTTAAGCAATTTAATGCACCATATTTTTTTTTTTGAATTTGAGGAAACTCCACCCCACGAAAAGCGCACTTTGTGGGTCCAGGTGAGCGAGTAAAACACCGGCTATCCCAGGCTCTTACAAGAGATGCACGCCATGACTCGAACTCTAGACTTGCTATGCAGATCTCAAGTTCTTTGCCATCACGCTACTTTAATTGTGCTATGCATATCTCTTTCTCTTTCATATTTATACCATGTATTTTATATGTTTATAATCATTTGTGTTTGTATGTGTAAATCTGTGGCCTCTCTCGAGATTTATATTGGATATAAATTAGGGACATTTCCTGCTTTAAAAATAAGATGCATTATGTAGTTTACAAAAAAAATATACAAATATCTGGAAGAGGGATTAATTTTAAACTAGAGACATTAAAAAAGCAAAGGTAAGGTATACCTCCCAAAGCATCCCTCCCACATTGATCCATAATTTATTTTGGCTAAAGTACATCAATTAATGTACTCAAACCAAAATAAATTATAGTTTTTATTAAAAATATGAGGATTGAACATGTCCTAATGTTAGGTCGTGTCTCCAATTAATGATCAATTATAATTTAATTTGTAATCATGGAGTGGCTTGTTAATTAATCATAGCTAGTTGCAATGGGAATTATAGAGATGGGAGAGAAGAAAACACAAGAAAAAGGCAAATTGAGGCTATGCTCCCATGGTGGCATTTAGCTGTGAACTGGTTGGCACGAATATACGGTGCCAAATTATTATGTTCCCATACAAGCACTTGTGTTTGTATAGCCAAACATGATGGGGCATGCACCGTATGTTGTGAAACATTTTTTTCCTCCTTTCCTTTTATTATTATTATTATTATTATTATTATTATTATTATTATTATTATGGGTTTTTAGAATAATTTAATTGGAAGCAATCTGAAGGTGATCTACAAATGATCCATCAGGCTATTGTTCTGATGTTAGCTTCTTCTTCTTTTTAATACATTAGCGTGCAAGCCTCGACTAGAAGAGCTTGGGGAAAACAATAAACAAATGAAAAGCAAAAAAACAAAACAAAACAAAAAAAAGCTATCATAGGGGAGGTAGCTGAGGTAGGCGATGGAGAATAATTACCTATAATCTAAATGGTGTGTTGTGCAAAATTGTACGTCATCTTCACTGTTTATCCTTCTATATTTTACTTTGCATTAATTGTGTAAAATTTTGTATTTTTTTTAGTTTGATACTCCAACTTTTTTTTTTGGTGATTAAGTTCTAATTAAAAAGCTATTGATTTCAAGTTTTTATGAAAAAATAGGATTAAAAGATAGAGAACCGAAATAAAAAATATGGAAAACATTAGTGGCCTGTCATAAGTTTTAATATAAAAGTTTATTTTTGTTATTTTTATGATTCCTGATTGAGAGAGGACAAAGAGAGATCGTCAGATTCCGGTGATAAAGAAAAAAACATGTCGTTGACATCAATTTACAGCACCAAAATAGACGATATTTGTGTCAAATTATTCCATTTGAAATAAGGAGTTCATATTAAGTGTTTTTGTTCCTTGAAAGTTCATGAAAAAACAAATCTGGGCTTAGGTTGATTTTTAGTTTTGGGTTGAGTTCGATTTTTATGTTGTTTCTTTGGGTTTTTTTAAGGCTATAGATAGGTTTATCTTGGGTTTTAAAGTGTTTATATGTGTTTTGGGTCAAAAATAGGTTAAAAAATAAATTTTTAAGTTAAAAGAATCTTGAGCCCGATTTTCTAACCACCATAGTGCCCGGAATCTAGGCAAAACAAACAGCGCATCGTCCGCCTCAAGTGCAGTTTAAAAAAAAAAAGCCCAGTCGTGCGGGTCTCCCTAGGCCTTGATGAAATGGGCCAAGCGAGCTGACCTTGCACTTTTTTTCTTAATTTTTTAAATTTCAATTAATGCTTCTTTTTTTAAAAAAAAAAACTTAATTATATTTAGACTATGTTTTCTTGCTGGAAAGTAGTTTTCTTTTGGAAAGTGGTTTCCTTGGAAAGTGGATTCCTGAAAAGTGAATTATTTTTTGATGTTTTGTAGTGTCATGAAAAATAAGATGGAAAACACTTTCCAGTGTTTGGTTATGTCATGAAAAATGAGCTGGAAAATAACTTATTAATGTTTTTTTTAAGTTTATTAAAATAATGAAAAACAAATCTTATAAATTAAAAAATTAAATGAGAATAAAATTGAAAAAAAATAATTTCATAAATTATCTCAAATAGAATAAATAACAATCAAAATAATGGAGATCAAATCTAATAGATAAAAAAATTAAAAGATGATGAAATTAAAATAATAATAATTATAATTTCATAAATTATTTCAAATAAAATAAGTAATAATAAAAAGAATGAAAACCAAATTTGATAGATAAAAAATTTCAAATAAAAAAAAGATAAGAGAAAAGCAAATAACAATCATAAAAAAAAGGACCAAAAGTTAATATAAAAAATCAAATTAAATCAAATTCTAAGGGGTGAAATTGAAAAAAAAAAGATTCAAAACAAAATATATAACAATCAAAAGTTTGAGAACCAAATTTGATATAATCAATAAATAATATAACATTTCTAATTTTTTCACAACTTTTGAAAAGTGTTTTCCACTTAAAATAAAATGAAAATACTTTCCTGAAAACCAAACCAAATTTTTCTTTGATTAGAAAGTGTTTTTTGTTGACCAATTTTCCTAATGGTAAATAAACACAGGAAAGTTTGGAAGGTGATTTTCAGAAAACCACTTTCCGTGAAACAAACGAGACCTTACATTAATACCCTTTCTATTTCTAATATGTATAGTCTTACATATTATTTCTTTTTTTCTTTTTATTTTATTCAATTAATTTAATATGTTTGTCTATTTTTATTATCATTTGATTAAATAAAAAAATATTTTAATAAACAAAAATTAGCAAACATGATCGGGTAAATATCTTGTTTTGTGAGATTAAATATCTTAATTTATATCTATCTCTCGGTTTTTCAAGTTTTATTTTTAGGTGTCGTTAATGATTTTTTATTGATTTATTAGCACATATAGTTCTCAATTTATTTATTTACATGTGTCCATAAAATTTTTGATTTATTAAATTTTTTGAACTATAAAAATGAGTTGAAAAAATCTATATATATAATTTTTTTTATCAAAAATAAATATAGTTGACCCGCGGTGAAGCGCAGGTCACATAACTAGTATAAAGCTAAAAGGAGTAGGAAAACACACCCTCATTAGTATTTTGTATTACAATAGCAATTTATAGTGTTGTTTTTATTCTTATTTCTTTCCATTTTGACCTCTCTTTTTTCCTTTGACTATTGATTTTTTTTAATTTAGTCCTTATATGATGTGTTTATGGGTATTTAGAGTTGATAATTTATTTTAATTTTCCTTTTATATGATTATTACGGTATCAAAAAAAATATCCTAGCATCAAGTTGATATTATAAAAATATTTCAGTATCACGGTATGATCTATTTAAGAAAAAATAGTTAAATAAAAAATAAAAACATTATTTCTCCACATACATTAGCACTATGAATTACAATAGTAATCCACAATATTATTAATTTTTTTTTGCATTTTGACCTTATATGATGTGTTTATGGGATTTAAAATTGATTATTTATTTTAATTTGCCTTTTATATGGTTATCGCGGTATCAAAACAATATCTCAGCATCGAGATGATATTAGAAAAATATTTCAGCATCATGGTATGGTCTATTTTAAAAAAACAATTAGTTAAATAAAAAATAATTTTGAAAAAAAACTAGGTTATTAAACTTTGTGGAGTTAATGACCCGGTTTGTGAGTTTAGCAAGGTAAACCTAGTTGTCCCAATTTAATGGGGTACCTTTTTTTATTTAATTAAACTCGATTATATGATTGTCTATTTCTCTTTTTATCATATAGTTAAAAAAATATTTTTAGAAAAAAAACATGTTATTAAATTTTAGAAAGTCCACGGGCCTATTGATGGGTTCAGCGAGTTTAACTTTTCTTTTTTTTTTTAATTTATTTTTTTATTTCTTCATTAGATATTGAGTTGATTGAGAATTGAGTTTCATAATTTGTTTCGTTTTGCTTTCTATGAAATTATCATAATCTAAAAAAAAATCACAGTATTGGTTTGACACTCAATTTTGCAATTCTTTAGTTTTTTTATCACATAGCTAAATAAATAATAGTTTAGAAAAAAAAAACAAGTTATTAATCCCAATCCATTACTCGGTTTGTAGGTTTGTCATGTTGACCTGAGGTACTCGATTCACGGGTTTAGTTGGTTACCCATCAAACCTGATATGTTTTTTTTTTAGTTTTTGTTCCTTTAATTTTTCTAATTGTTTTTTTTTTATTTCACTCTCCTTCAATATTAGATTGGTTGGGAAATTGAATTCATGGTTTTAAATTTTTCTACTTTATATAGGGTCATAAAGATCTCAAATAAATGTTTTTTTAAGTATTGATGCTCGATTTTACAAGTATCTAATTTTATCATAAAATTAAATAAAAATATTTTACAGAAACTATAAAGTTATTAAACTCATTGAAATCCATGACTCGGGCGCAGAGTAATCGAGGTAGATCTAAGCTAGTATCGTTTCAATATTAAAAAAAAACAATTATCGTCTTAAAAGTTTTTTTAAAAAAAGTTATGTTATAATTTTACTGGACATCCAACTTGTTTTTAAACTTATTAAATTTAATGTTGAATTAATTTCATATAGCTTTATTCAAGAAGATAAAAAAAAAAAAAATTGAAGTTAGTAGATTTCAAAATCATTCTGCTATAAAAAAATTTCATCCTCTTCATATATTTTTTATGTTTAAAAAGAGAATATTTTGACCCGTGGAGCATGGGAGAATATACTAGCGGCTAACCAAATCTTGTTGTCAATGCAGAAAAAGATCAACCACATCATTAGCATATAAAGTAAGCTTAAAATATATATATAGGCGCATGGAGTAGTTAATTGCTACCCCTCTAGGCTTCTAGCCCTGGGAGCCCACACCATGTGTCCAAAGCAAGAAAGGCCATGGTTAATTTGTTTGCAAATTAAGGGGTGTTTGAAACATCTTCTGTAAGATATTTTTAATAATACTTTTAATTTAAAAATATATTAAATTGATATTTTTTTAATATTTTATTATAATTTTAATACGCTAATATTAAAAATCAAAAACAAAAAAAATTCATTATAATATATTTTTAAACAAAAAATTATTTTAAAAATATCTTGCACTTAATTTTAAAAACTCGTAACAGACTAATTAAAAAAGTTGTTACAAACAGGTAAAACATGATTGCTTTTGTGTTTTAAAAGTATATTTGAATAACTTTGAATTTGTTTTTGTTTTAATTTAATTTTCTTTTAATATTTTCACATGTATTAATGAGTTGCTATAAAAAATAAATTTTAAAAAATAAAAAAATATTTTTTTAATATTTTTTCAAATTAAAAACATTTTAATATATTATAAATAATAAAAATTATTTCAAATTATTTTATCTAGTATTTATATAATAAGTTTTAATACGAGTCTAGCGACGTCAATAAACAGAATCTTTGAAAATTCCTTGTCTATCTAGATTGTCAATTCATATAAAAATTTACAAGATAAAATCTTTTTATATAAAAAAAAAAATCATTTCCAATAATTACGCGTGGAAATAAACCATGTCATGGGTGACCTTGCAAGAGTGCAATTTGACTTTTGTCAAGGTCATAACTTTTGGCTTTTTACAAGAAGGAAAGTATCGGGTACGTGTGTGGTCTATATTCGCTGGAACGGTCCAGAGGATGCATGTATCAGCAATGCACCTGATGATGATAGCACATGGAAATCGAAATATTTACTTTGGGCCTGTGCCCGTGCCTGTGCCCGACTAGAACAAGTCAACAAGTTAGTTAAGAGGAAAAAAAATCTTGGCATCAACGCCAAAAAGAAAAGAGCATATATTTGGATCGTGATGTAAATGTTGCCGGCCGTCCAATTATTGAGCTAAAAAAGTCAAAATTTAGGTGGAGAATGGCATGACTAAACATCACCATTTATTGATAGTTATTATTTTTTAAAATATTTATTTATTTATTTATTTTTAATTTTAATATAATATATTAAGAGTTTTATTTATTTATTTAGAATTAGCATTGTTCATGAATAGGTCTTCAAGGGGCGTAGCGTGATGACAAAAAATTTGAGATCTGCACAGCAGGTTTCGAGTTCGAGTCAGAGTGTGCACCTCTTGTAAGAGCCTGGGACAGCTGGGGTTTTATTCCCTCATCTAGATCCATAAAATATGTTTTCTGAGAAATGAGGTTTCCTTGAATAAAAAAAAAATTGTTCATGAATATATATATATATATAACTTGAGATTTTACTGCTGACTATGTGCAGAGAAAGAAGACTTGGTTAGTCATGGGAAGAAATTGCTTTCCTAGAAAAAGAACACACTAGTAATTTCATAGAGCTGTCTCCATTCAATGTCTTCTTTCTTAATCAGTCCCGACTCCCGACTGACCCAAAATCAAATCTTGCTGTCTGGAATAGACAATTGAGACCCCCTTTTGCACTTAACCTAAGATTCAATTGGTTCCGAACTAGAAACGAAAATTTTGGCAGGTTGGTTAAGGGAGTTGTTGGATATAGTTAGGTTGGATTCGTGTCTATAATTATAATTATATTTGTTTATTTTTATATTTTAAAAAAAATTTAAATTTTTTATTTGAAATTAATATTTTTTTATGTCCTCATTATTTTAATGTACTGATGTCAAAATAATTTTTAAAAAATAAAAATAATAATTTTAATGTATTTCTAAATAAAAAAACACTTTGAAAAACAATCACAACCACTCTTAAACATCCATAAATTTATGATATTTTATAAATTATAATTCTAACTCATTCAATTTATTAATTTTAACCGAACAGTTTTGATATACCAAGTCAAGTTAAATTTTGTATGAATATGATATAAGTATTCACTAATTAAATTTATATTATTATTTTTTATAGGATCATATTTAGAAGCAAATCTATCGCATAAACAATAAATGTCACAATATTTTTAATATTCGATCTAATTTTTATATCTTGCACCCACCAGGAATAACGAAGTTTCAAAAAACTTTGATTCACCGCCTCACTCATCATACCTATTTCTTAGATTTTGTTATTCAATGTATTATTTTTATTATCTAACTTTAACAAATTAAATCAAATTACATGATGCAAATATTTTGAACACCCCTAAATTGTTGGTAACCAGCCTGTTGTGTCCCCATTTTGTTTAGTAATTCAATGAGATTTAGCGAAAAAATACTTTTTAGTTAAAAATATATTAAAATTATATTTTTTTCAAAACTATTTTTTTTTATTTTTAACATCCACCCAAAAAAAACATTAATTAGCATTAATTTAAGAATCGCATTGCCACATAAAAACGCATTAAGACAAATATCTGACAACTGGGGCACAGCTCAACCTTTCTCAAAGCAGTCTGCAAACAGCTAGGATGATGAGAAATGTGCTGCTCCTGAACCCCAAAGATTTTCTTTTCTTTTCTATCTGTTAAGAGAGAAAAGGTATTACGTCTGTGAATTAAGATGTTAATGGTAGGAAAGGACCATTCTTCCTCATAAAACCTCGTGTACCTATCCTTGTAGAATTTTTCAAATCAAAATTCCCAAGCTTAAACTATGAACAGAATACCGGGCACAACATACAATTCATCGCAAGAAAAAAACAAAACATGCTATTTCTTCCATTAACATTCCTTTCCATCAATCAAACTAAGCCTTGCGATGCTAAATTTAAGAATAATACCATCATATTTTGACAATTGGAGTAACCAATTCTCATCACTTCATACTGGAATATAATATAAAATAAAATAAACAGCATTGTGTATGAGAATCAAATAAGATTTATTTCCCATTGTGAAAATGATCTAAACTACAGATTGTTACGATTTAGCAAAGGAAATTCTGATTCTATAAATAGTTCTAAACTTCTAACCACATTACAAGCATCTTTTGGGTACAAAAACCCTTGTAAAATGTGCATCTGAATGAATGATGCGCGTTTGCTCACTTCTACATAATTAATTACCTTGGTTTCCTCCGCATTCCCATGCGTGATTTTGCATATCTAGATTTCTCATTAAGCCAAAACAACAATAACAACAAGAAGTTTTAAACTTCTAACCACATTACATGCTTCAACAACAACAACAAAAACAACTACAGTTGCGTAAAAGAATTTATAAAGGATACTCCAACCGCAAGCCCTCGCCAGCAACTGATGAATAGAGAACGGTGCCTTGCAGATGATTTAGTGCCCCAGTTGAGCTGGCAGTATCCTGCACAAGTGATAGCATTCTTAAATTAAAGATTAGAATAGACAAAGTAACTTGTAATTAGAATTCCGGACTCATAATATATCCAAGAAATAAGAAAACTGTGATATTGACATTTCCAATACATTGAAGCTTCACTAGTTTACAACCCATCAAATTTGGTGCATGGGACAGATTGTAAAATCAAGTTAATAAATAAAGCAAAATGAAGATTCTGCATCTTCAAATGCCATGGAGTAAGCAAACAATCCAAATCCTTAGCAAAACGCAACAAAAATTCATTATGATAAACATGAATCCCAAAACTATTCTTTTCCTTAAAACCAAACCTACCTCTCTTACAAACTACAAGGAAACTCATTCAATTATTCCACTTTCCTTCTTCAAAAGAAAGTTCCTTAATTTCTCTAGTTGGGTTGTTCTAAAAGAATAGAAACAGAGAATGAAAGAAGAATGGAAGGAGACAGTGAAAAAGAGCTAGACAGCAATCAAGAACCTGGAAATCAACAAATGCGACTGGAGCCCCATATGTGCTCTGCATCTTCAATTTCAGAAATCCAGGGCATCTGACAGAAAGAGTAGGGAAAAAAGAATCAGCAGCATAATATTTTTTTATATAAAAAAGAATCAACAGAACATTACACCTGGAACGACTATTGCTTCCTTGCCTTGAGAATACTTGAATTAGCTCCTCCTCTGTACAATTTTGTCCCAGATTAGCCACAAAAAGTGTTGGGCATGGAGGTGCTGAAGAATTATTCTGTCAGTAGGAACATTAGTTTATCATCCTCAGAATATATGCTCATGTGCAGATCACATTCTGTTATTTTGATGTGAAAGCAAACCATCCAGCAATAAATGCCCACAATAATATAAAAGATGTGCAAAGATTCTTCCAGGAGGACAGCATACTATTGAGTGCATTTGAATGTCCTGTTTCTCTACAGTAAAAATTCTAGCAACTATTACTTGCAAGAACTACTTATGAACTAAGTGGGGGGCATATGTTCCTCAAAAGAATTACAAAATATTCAAATCTAGAAATAAATGATTTTCCAAACAATAAAAAAAATGATAACATGGATAACAAATTGTTTTAGTACAAAACAGTAATTCTAATTCAAGGTAAATAATTGAGATAACAAAGAAACGTATGGAACTTACAGAACTGATATTGTGACATAAAAACAAAAAAAGTGAAAAGCAATCTAACCATTCTTCCTGCTTTTGACTCATTTCTAGATCTGTCATCGATGCTTCCAGGACTGAATAATTGAGAAACACAAAAAGAAAATTGATTACACAATCATGAATAGATGAAGAATTAATCAAAGATGGTCCCTGTACTTTAACATCAGAAAACAGGGCATGCAGTAACTGCTTGTGCTAAGCCCTTATCTTTCAGCTAGAAGGAATCACTTCAAGTTAAAACAAGTGCTAGTTGAGCTAAACGTAGCCTGTAGTTACTCCAAGTAATAAAGATGTGCTCAAGAAGTGCAAATGACCTTTGTGCAGATGGAAAACCAATCGTGTTGAAAGCAGAATTAGCCATTCCAGGCAAGTGAACGCTGCCAAAACCTGCTAGTGTCCATGCGTGCAAAACATGTGCAATGTGAGCTTTTAGAAGAATGTGTCCTCCATGTGACTAAGCAATTAATTTATATGCCAAGGAAACCACAAAGCTAAATAACAGTGAGTACACAATCCATAAAATAAACACAGAGAAAAGTGTGCTAACAAGGAGCTCCCATGGAGAAGAGTCCAAATGATATTATTAATTTTAGACAATGGTCTTACCTGAATCAGGAGTGCCCATCGAGAATCCAGAGGAAACCCTAGCCTTTTTATCCAAACTGGACCATTCATCATCTAATCCTCAAAATCAAGTGTATATATAAAGTTTAGTAAGTTGAAATAGGAAAAGAAAGTAACAAGGAATCTGAAGCCATAATAAGATGCAAGCACTAGATTTTTTACCTGTTCTTGAGCGCTTAGATCTAGAATTAGATTTTGCTAGATCAATATATAGGGTAGATCCCTTTTCAAGATCGAAAACCATCCCCTGCAACCAGGTTTCAGAACCAAGAATTAACAGTTATTGCTGGCATAGCTCGCATAAACAGCATTCCAATTAATCCAAGTATGATCCTAATGCATCAAAATAACCCTCTGTGTGTGTGTGGGGGGGTGGGGGGGGGGGGGATGGGCACGCTCGCCATTAACTGGAGGCCTTCAGTACAAATTGAAAAATGAAATTGGCATTGCATCAAACCACAGAAGGAATATAAAATCCTTGTTAAAAATATAAGGTCCTGCATAATTCCTGACTAGGACAGAACTTAACTTTCATGCAAAACAAACCCTAAAAAAATGCAGCGCGTTTTACAGGATCAAGGCAAGATGTTCATACATTCAGAGCATGCATGGCTGCAACCGC
>Ga0325414_1005225_pt1 | contig 13692 bp, 13 predicted proteins | sample PopdelMetagenome_8_FD_206183 | JGI IMG/M metagenome (GOLD analysis project Ga0325414, IMG submission 206183) | Populus deltoides microbial communities from Bellville, Georgia, United States - Leaf-PdKOR-R3 | ecosystem: Host-associated > Plants > Phyllosphere > Phylloplane/Leaf | place: USA...
AGATTAAAAGAAAAGGAGAAAGGAATAACCCCAGGCTCAATTTTCACCCTGATAACCATGTTCAATAATTAACTGAATGCGGCGGTCGTGGCGGTGGCACTGTTTTGTGTTGTCCTCTGGGCTTGGAGACGTACAAACGAGTAGTAAATCCCGGGGGGTCTCTTCGAGAACAAAGATGAGTGAGTCCCTTTCTCCACCACCTTCCCTTTATCCAGGACTGCGATGAGATCACAATTCTGAATGGTACTTAACCTATGCGCCACAACTACGCTTGTCCTCCCCACCATCACACGCTCCAGGGCATCTTGAACAACCTTCTCCGACTGGCTGTCAAGCGCGCTGGTTGCCTCATCTAACAGCAAAACCACTGGATTTTTCAGTATGGCACGGGCTATTGCAATACGTTGTTTTTGGCCCCCAGACAGCTGCACTCCCTTGTCTCCACACCAGGTGTCATATCCATCTTTTAATCCAGCGATGAAATCGTGAGCATTTGCTGCTTTAGCTGCCTCCATTACCTCTGATTCACTCACTTCATTGGCTGCGCCGTATATGATGTTTTCCTTGACCGTGCCGGCAAATAACGTGGGTTCTTGACTAACAAGAGCAATGTACTTCCTCAGTGACCTCAGGTGATATGACCGAATGTCCCGGCCGTCTATTTTTACTGTGCCCCTTAGTGGATCATAAAAACGTTCAATTAATCCAATGATAGTTGATTTTCCCGACCCACTTTGTCCAACCAATGCTGTTGATTTCCCTGCCTCAATGCTGATTGAGAAGCCTTTGAAGATCCTGACATCGGGCCTGGCTGGGTAAGCGAAATCAACGTCACAAAGCTCTACATGCCCTTTTATTTCTGCGGGCTGGTAACCTTCAGGGTCCTCTGGTTCGATTCTCGTGTAACGATCCAGCACGGCGAAGACTGACCGGATGGAATCTGACCCCTTGGCCAGATCCGTCGTCATGCTTCCTGCATCGGCTATTACTCGACCAGTGCTTACGAGGATCATGAAGGTCTCGAACAGGGCTTTCGCTGTGATGTAACCTTGAGAGATGAGTCTGCCACCATACCAAAAATCTAGCGCCCAAGTGCACGACATCAGGCTTTGAGAAGTGCCGAGCCCAATACCAGCATACCACGACTGTCTAATGTTCTCTTTTCGTGGACCTTCTTGGGCTTTTCCGAGCATCTTCAGGATCCGATCTTGAGAGGAGAAGGCGGTGATGGTTCGAAGGTTGGAAACTGCGTCTGCAGCAAGCTTGGTACTTTCATCTTGTGCTTTGATGGCCTTCTGAGACATGCTTGTCAGTAGAACTCGCCGGACATAAAAGCAGACTATAATAATGGGTTGGACTGCAATCATCACAACCGCTAGCCTCCAGGCAATGATAAGGCCCATGGTGCAGGCTATGGTCACGGCAGAGATTGTCTGTACAATAAGAGCCATCCGGTCTCCCACTAGAGATCTCACCTGCCCAACACCATAGTCCACAAAGGTCTATGATCAGTGAACCAGCTACTGGCAAGAAGTTCATCATAATGCCTTCTCTTTGTGCATCATTAAGAAATAATAATACACATATGAAGGCGATTCAATAAACCTAGAGCAAAGAAACAAAAATCTCCCAGCCATCTTCAACTAATAAGCATCAATAAGCTTAACATTTCCCTCTCAAGCCCATGAAAGAAAATTTGAAAATAAAATTGTCTTATATGAAGCACATTCTACTTTCAAGAACCCTTGATATTAACTACTATTATTTACATGTTAGTTTTACCATTAAGATTCTACAGTCAGGAAACATGGGGGAAGGAAGAGCAAATCATTTTTTTTCTTTTCATACACACTAATAATAAGACAATTTATAAAACTAGTTTATATATCCAAGTGGGGGTATTACTTAATAATTAGCAATCAGTTCTAAATAAACCTAAAATCAGAGTAATTAACAAAGAAATCAACGGATTGCATTGAAATGGGAGGTTTAAAAAATGCATACCACATTAGCATCTGTGGCAAGTCTCGAGCAAATTGCCCCACTTGAATTCTTGTCTTGATCAAACCATCCAACTTCAAAGGTGAGTATCTTTGAAAGCATCCTCTCTCTAATCCTCTTCGTTAAATGCTCGCCCATATATGCAAAATTATAATGCTGAAGTACATTAACTATCAGCGACAAAAACGCCAAGCCCAGAAAACACAGCGAATAAATCCTTATCTTCTCCTTGATCTCATTATGATCTGCCAGAAAATATATGGATATCATTGACCCCATTGTAAATGCATATAAGGGTTGAACACCACCAAATATAATGGCACCTAAACACCCAATGCTAGCTTGTTTCCATTCTGGTAGATTCAAAGCTAGCAACCTTCTGAATGACGGTACTGGAAGTTGTTGTTCCTCAACTAGGGCATTCTCTCCCGCGGTATGTGAGGCTCGACTTGGTGTTACTGAGTTTTGAGAGCTTGACCTGCTAACAATTGACAGTCTACGACTGCTAGCATTATTCACGTCCATGTTTGAAACAAGAGATGGGGGTGAAATATCAGTACTGGCATCTTCATTAGTTTTTTCCTTTTCTGTTTGCTGAAGAAGGACTAGAGATGTGTAGAGACCGTTTTCATTTTCGATCAGTTCGCCATGAGAACCGCTTTCCAAGATCTGACCATCTTGGACCACGGCAATCACATCGGCATTGCGGATAGTGGAGAGACGATGAGCGATGATGATTGTGGTTCGACCCACGGCAGCCTTATCTAGAGCTTCTTGGACAACACGTTCCGATTCAGAGTCCAAAGCACTTGTTGCCTCATCCAGGAGGAGGATTCTTGGTGCTTTGATTATTGCTCGTGCAATCGCAATTCTTTGCTTCTGTCCTCCTGACATCTGAACCCCTCTCTCACCAACCTGTCAATCACGTATAGTTAATTTCGGCATAAGTACTTGAAAATTTAGATTGTGCTTGGGGATCTTTAATATTAATTACTTCTTCTAGTCTTAATTTAAGAAGTAGTTAGAACTTAGAAGTACATTATTAGTACGTAGCTTTTTTCTTTTTCTTAAAAAAAAAAAAAAAAAACACATTCCTCGGATGTATATATTATATATGATCTGATCACGGAAAAAGAGAGCTCCATTGTAAGTGGCCAGACAAATCATTTAAAGCCAGCATGTGAAAGCATTGTTTGTGGTTGTCAACACAAACAGACACTCATACGAGATGGACATTTATTGTAATAATACGTGGTGCCCTGTTCTTTATTAAAAATATAAAATTCCTTTTCGAGAAGAACTCGAATCGAGGAAAGGAAAACCAAGGAGATCTTCAGGGGGGGGGGGGGGGCCCGCTCCGTCTTGAGTGGCTGTGACGGCCACGCACTCTCTGCATGGATTTTGGTACTCTCTGCAACTGTGACTTGCAGAAGGAAATGGGGCAAATTTAATTACGTGGGGGCCAACTCCCAATGCTTCGAGTAGATAAATAATATAGACTATATATAGTAATCCTAAGAAGTCGTTTTTGTTCCATACTACCAATAAAAAATACATACTTATACCATCGAAAATACTATTTTATTAATTTAATATTAAAATGCATTTTCTCTCCTAAAAATATTATTTTTATATATCTCTTAAAAAACAAAAACCAATAAAATATAGCTAACCAAAAACTAAACCAAATAAATTAGATCACGTGGAAAAAAAAAATAACATCAAACTTATAAAAAAAAATAAAGCATTTATTTCTTTTTTTTCAATACAATTATCTTTATCTTTTTAAATGGTTTTTTCTATTAAAGTATACATTAGTATAAAAAAACTACTATTTAAAATACTATTTTATTGATTTAGCTATTGAAAGTAGCTAAATCTTGAAGATGCTCTAAAAAACAAGGAAAAAGTATTAAGATGACAATCGACATGTGGTTGACTTGACGTAGACGCTACTCTGGGACAGAAATCAAAATAAGACGGGCAACGTTTATGTTAAATGTTTGGTATTGCGATTTCCGAGGTCAAGTGGTTGTGTAGGTAGGTACGAGACAAACCTGGGTATCATACTCCTGTGGCAAATGACTTATGAAGTTATGGGCGTTAGAGGCTTTTGCCGCCTCAACGACCTCATTTATGGTGGCGTCTTCCTTCCCAAAAAGGATGTTCTCCTTGATAGTTGTGGCGAAGAGAGCAGGCTCCTGGCTCACCAAGCCCATTTGTGACCTTAACCACTTGAGTTGCAACTTGTCAACAGCGATGCCATCAACAAGTATCTCACCGCCTAGTGGGTCGTAAAATCTCTGCAGCAGTGCAATCACTGTTGATTTCCCCGACCCACTACCTCCCACCAAGGCCACCGTCTTCCCTGCTGGGATTCTTAGGCAAAAGTCCTTGAAGATCATGCTTTCTGGCCTTGATGGATATGCGAATTCCACATGCCTGAATTCTACTTCGCCTGTAACATTTTCCAAAGTCTCACCTTCCATGTTCTCTAGATCTATTTTTGGGACTCTATTTATCATCTCCACGATACGTTCTCCAGCTGAAGATGCTTCCGAGAAGTACTTCACATTTGATAAACCAGCACCAAGAGCCCTAGTTAAATAATCGAAAACAAATAAATAGCTCAGGGACGGTAACGATTAATTAACATTTAAATGAGACAAGTGATTGTACTTACAAGCCACCCACAGCTATGGCGGCACCGACAGCAAAAACAGTTCCTCCCGCAGAGCCATGGTACATGACCATTCTGCTGCCATAATAAGACATAAAAGACCAAATACCGAAAACAACACCATTGCTGCCGATAGCCAAGCCCTTGGCCAGCCCCTGTCTTAACCCCAATTTAACTGAAAATTCTAAAGCTGCAGAGTATGCAGCTATGGTTTTGGCCTCACTAACAAAGGCAAAGACAGTCCTAATAGAAGATATTGCCTGCTCTGCTATTGTGCCCGACTTGTTATACTCTTCTCTTGTCTTTCTAGCTATTCCCATCAAAGTCCGTCCATACACTAGACCAGGAATTACTAAAATCACAACAAAAGGAAGTCCCACGATTGCTAGTCTCCATAGCAAAACGAATCCGATTATGTAGCACCCAAAAAACATTGCAACGTTCATCAAAAAGTTTGGCACCTGATTCCCATTGAAAAATCGTCAGAGTTAACTACTAATTTACACTTGAGTACAAATTACAAACAAATCTTATATTTTTGCTTCCAAATATTCTTGTAAGTGCTTAATTATGCCTACGCATCGTAAAAGAAATTAATTAGCTAGGGAGAAAAACGCTTCTTTTGACATAATTAATTAAGAAATCAAACGGACATGCACCTTTTCACTAAGAACATCCTGAATTACAAGGCTATCGTTGGAGACACTTGTGATGACTTCTGCTGTACTTGTTACATGCAAATCAAAGTAACCAACATCTTGTCTTAGCACGGCTTTCAAGTATCTTGCTCTCATTCTCGTGGCTTGTCTCTCACCAGTTCTTGTCCAACAATATCCCTCTGACAATCAACACCAAAGTTACATGTTTATATATTATTACTCGCCTTCTCTTAATTTATTAACTATATATTGAGGTGATAACCTCTTATAGTAAATAATTTACTCACCGAGGAAAGAAACAACCCATTGTCCACAGGCCAGGTAACAAAGCGCCAGCGCGTTCTGTCAATATATATCCACACGTTTCGTAATTAAAAGTCATCAGCCTTGGATACGTTTGAATAACAAACAACGAAAAGAAGAACCAAGAGAAGGAGAAATGAAAGAAAAGTACCTTGTTAATGCTATGAGTGAAGGCTTCAGCAGAAGAAGATGTTCCTCCAAGATTATTCATCAATTTGCTAGTCACGAACAGCACAAGAGGCGTTGAGAACCCATCACCAATGGACCCAATGAACCCAAGAACCATCAACAACCAATCTACACGGTCTGCATGCATGAAAATCGAGCGTATGGACCCAACATGATCTCTGCTTTTCTTGCTATTTTCCTCGGTCCCCATGATCTTGATCAAGCATGCACAAGCAAATATATATGAGAGTGATGAGAGAGGGGGGGGCGAGAGAGAGAGAGAGAGAGAGAGAGAGAGAGAGAGAGTTCACAGCACTATATGTATGTGACCGTGAATTACTAGTATTTGTTTTCTCTTGAGAGGTTGCGACGCCCTTCGTTACTGACAAGAAACAAATATGGAGATGCTAGCTCCCGGCGTATCTATTATATAGAGGTGATTATGAAATACATGAAATAATATATATTTGTTTTTAAAAAATATCATTATATCATGAACTAAAAACATAATAATAAAAAAAAAAACAATAAATTTTGATTAATTCCTGCTCAGCCCGGAATCCCAAACAGTCATTTAAAAACCCTTTTACCTGTGGGACCTGACCCAAATAAATTAAAGTAACCACTTTTTCTCGATAAGAGCTCAACGGGTCTCCTTATTGACAACTGCACAGGAGTTCTGATCTAGGAGGCAAATGATGTAAGCTTGTTTATTACATGTGGACAGGTGTATTACTATTTATTAAAATAAAACTACAGGGTTGCAGGATCACGGTTGACTTTAATCTTCAATATTGCCATGAGAGCGTCATGAGTGACGCCCAGAGGGTTACCGGGAGCCACTTGATGGCTACTTGCTTAAATACCCTTATATATATTCTTTTTTTTTTTTTTAAATAAGTCTTTTTTTCTTTCTTTCTGTAGGCAGTCTGTGGAGGTGGCGTGCTTCCTTCTATTTCCGCTCGTTGTAATAATGATCCCATGGATGTCTTATACAATTCCAGTTGACTAGTTAGTCTTATTTTAATGACCACAATTACACCTCTGCTCCAGTGCACCGCCGCTCTCGTTCAATGCAGTGCAGTGGTGCCTCTGAATGCCGCTGCAAATGTGCCCCCTAAATGAACCATTAGATTCCCACCATCTCATCGACACCGTTCAGAATAAAGGAAGATAGAACCGGGCTGCCTGATTCTCCATTGAGCCTCTCAAACATTTATGAACAGTGTGTGTATAATTTATTATTATTATTATTATTATTATTATTAACGTTGGTATCCAGGTCAGCTTACTTGCATCTCGACTAATCCCATGAGCCCTGAAATTAACAACCATGTAAACTTCCAGTAATCCTGAGATTTATGAAACTCGAACGGTAACCTCTAAATAATAAATTTAAGAGCCGACTAATTGAGTTATACTACTATAACATTTAACAGTTTTACTGATGGAATTTTTTCGTCGGCGTAAGACACATATTCCGTCGGTAATTAATTTACCAACGAAATCATAGACAAAAATGCTCCGTCGGTGAATCTTTCATTAATAATTTTTTGTCCGTCGGTAAATTCATTGATAATAAAAAAATATTATTAATTTATATGCATTCATGTTACACATAAGATCTTAATTATCGTCTAAAACTCCATTTAGCTTCTTGTAGATGTTTTGGATAATAAAATGTGTGTTTTTTTTTTTTGTGTCTGTTGGTGTTTTTTGATCTATTCTGTAAACTCCGTTCACAACTTTTATCACTCTTTCATTGAGATTGATTGATTGTTCTTAGTTCACCAGATTGCTGTTATTTTATAATTGAAATCCTTTAAAATTAGATGTTTAGTAGGAAAATTTTTTAATCTAAAACCCTCTCCGATCTGGGACAACATGATACCAACAGATATTGTGTTTGTTCTTACCAAATGCAGAATCATGAAAAGTTGATATTCCATCTGATATCATATTCTTTGCAAAGTAAAGAAATGTAATTCCCTTTTAAAATAAGAGAGATCACACATTTCTTAATACTGCCAAAAAAATAAATTATTTTCTTTCTTTTTATTAAAGAGCCATGTTTTTAATAGCAAGTGGACTCGTGTACGGTTGTTTTTACTAGTAATAACAAAAGTGTTATAGGCTTGGTATCAAAAATAGGTTACTTTCATTGTGATGCTGCGGAATGAATAAAAAAAAAATTCAATGTAAAAAAAAAAATTGATATTATTATTAACCTTAGTTTATTAATATAAACCTGAATATTACCAACTCAAATTCTTATCTAATTCGTGTTTCAAATTAAATTATACAAGATAATTAATTTTAAAATATTTTTTATTAGTGGTTTATGTGAATTACTATTAAAATCTGAACATCTAAATGACTTATGATTTTCAATAACCTAACCTTAAGATGTTAATCAAACCAAGAGAAGAATTGTTCTTTAGATAATCTTTGTATAAAGCCTAAATGATCCTAGATTGTCTAACACGATCTTTAGGACGAATAAAAAATTTAAATTTATTGTTTCTATTGTGTTTATGCATTTCAGAAAACCCATTAATAAAAAGACTCCATTTAGTCCTAAAACAAACTAAACTTCTCTTGATACGAACTAAGACAGGTCTGAATTCGCCCTTAAAACATCTATTGACGAATTTTGTGAGATCAACTATATCTCTCAAACCGTATTTTACAATAAGATACTAGACACATGAAACTATATATTTGCAAATGTTCAAGTCAAATGGAGTTCGAAAACATATTATTTCAGGGGGTTGAAGTTACTGGATAAATCTTATCAATTATGTCAAACTAGACATTTCTGTATTGTTTGGGATATATCGGAAGCTACAAGTAAAAGCTTGCTACGATGTAAGTTTTTATGAAAACTAGACATCTCAAACTTTCCAACCATATATGACAGGCCTAGTAATTTTTTCAGACAAGAGAGAACGACATGTTTTAAGTCAAGACTGAAAATCTGTCAAGAATGTGTAAAAATTAGAGATTTAGGCTACATGGAGAAATTTTAGCATGAAGACTTTGTTTTCATTATCCTATTTTATTTATTTATTTATTTATTTATTTAATGTTGAATAATTATTTTTAATTTGGATTTGTTTTGGCCCATTCGATATTTTTTAGGGGTTTATTTCATTACTGAACTTATCTTAGTGGATTAATAGTTTAAGTCAATTAGCTTGCAACCTAAAAAAGAGTCCATTAGGGTTACTTAGAGGAGGCTATATTATGTTTTTTTAGGTGCAAATTTCAGCAGTAAGTTGAAGAATAAATATGAATTTTTGTTTGTTTGTTTGTGGCAAAACAACCTTTCTTTGCAGAGAAAAGGATTGTATACTGACTTATCTATGATTAACTAGCTTCGCGACATCATTCACATACTTAGGATTCTTTGATACAAGGTTATATTTGGCTCCAAGACTTTTTCCAATGCCTTTGGTTCTTAGATATAGGGTTACCACTATATCAAGGTTCTATCAAACCTGATTTTTAGCTTTCTAGGTTGTTATTTACTTCGTTGGGAGTTGCTTGACCACATGATCAAGAGGTTTGCATTAGTTGGTATCAGAGTTAGGCTCTAAAAATCAGGTTATATCCTTTATTTTCTTCTTGTTAGTTTTGGCTTCCTTAGGTTTAGTTGTTTTTTATTCGGTTTTCGATTATTTTGTGTCTAGTGCTTAATAGCTTGCATCCTTAAAAGAAGTTTTTTTATTTTAGTTTTTTTCTATCTCAGAATATATCAATAGCATAAAGAGTAAAAAAATAAGTTAAAAAAACATCCAAAAGTCACTTTTGTCGAATCTGCCATAGTAAAAAAACATGAGAGAATTTGGAATAAATCAACTCATAAAATTCTTAAATTTTATATACTAGTTCTAGGATTTCTTATCGAACCCCATATAAAATTTGAGCTCATTTGGAGATCATTTACTATAGTAACCAATGTCAGGATTAAAACTTGTAGTAAACGGTTAGATTTGTATCATAAGGGAATATTGGGTCAAATAAATTCATAAAATTCTCAAATTTTATATAATGGATTCAAAGGTTCTAATCACACCCCATATAAAATTTGAGGTCATTTTGAGTTCTTTTTCTATAGGAACTTGTCGTAACAGGTCTAATTTGCGTCAGTAATTCAAACTTGTTTTGTTGCTGTTATTTTTCAATTATGACATTATAATAACATCATAATTGATATATTTAGATGTCATTTAGATTTTTTGATATAACCTTTGCATCATTTTTCTTTTGCGTCTTCAAAAACGTATATTTTTCATACAAATTCATTTGTTACTCGTGAAATTGTAATTGTAATTTTATCTTTGTTTGTTTTCATATTTTTCTTGCTTATTGAGTTATATACTCATATTTTGATATGTTACTAAGACTATTATATTTGATGTTGATTCTACTTCTACAAGAGTCAAAGAAAGGTAAGACGAAAGGAAAAAAAATATAGCGAGCATATTTGAGTGAAAAACCTATATTTGAGTGAAACACAAGAGGAATCGAAACATGTATGGGAATGGGTAAGGAGTATATATTTCTTGTCAATTAAGCAATTTTTAGATTCAAAGATGTTGGAGACAAGTAACAATATAACACCATATAAAAGAGACAATGAAATTATAACTCAGTTACACATTATAAATCAGTTGATGGATCAGATGGCCAATAAATTTAGAGATAGGTTGGATACGTTAGAGAGGCAACATGTTAATGATCATGATAGGGTTCAAATTAGGCTTGAGCAAAGAGAATTTAATATTAGAAGGGTTGTTAGGCGAGTTAACACTAATGTGTATGAGTTTGTGGCTGATAATATGGATATAAGTGATGTTGATTTTAAAGATGTTTTGGACAATAACAGAATTGTCAGTTTATAGGGGGAAATATGAGAGTTAAGTTGATACTTGGGATGAGGTGAAATCTTTTATAAGGAGGAGATTTATGACTAACCACTATTATAAAGAATTGTATCAAAGGTTATAGAGTTTGATTCAAGGTACAAAGATTGTTGATGAGTACTTCAAGAAGATGAAACTTGTTATAGTTCGAGCTAATACCGAGGAGGATAAGGAGGCTACAATGGCTAGATTCATGAATGACCTTAATCATGATATAGCTCATGTTGTGGGGTTGTATCATTATATGGAGTTGGAGGAGATAATGTATATGGTCATAAAGGTGGAGAAAGCTTAAACAAAAAGGTACCATTCTACAAAGCCAGCCATTAGGCCCTTCAAAACCTTGGAAACCCAATTGTAAACAGAAGAATAAGGAGGGCAAGGCCAAATACCCTAGAGAGAAGAAAGACACCTTGACCGTTGTTAAAGGTAGCAATATTACTTCTTCTTCTCATAATCGTGACATTAAATTCTTTCGTTATCTGGATTTTTGGTCATGTTGCTTTGCAGTGTCCAAACAAAAAAGATGTGGTTATGAAAGCTAATAATGACATTGAGATCGATGGGGAGGATGTTGATAATGTTTGTGTTGAGTATCCGGTTGAAAGAAAGGAACTTATGGTGATGGGAGCACTGAATATCCATGTCAAAGTGGATAATTTGGATGGTTAGATGGAGACATATTCCACAAGAGATGTCATGTTCATAATAAGGTATGTCGTTTAATTATAGATGGTTGTAGTTGCACTAATGTAGCTAGTACTAAATTTGTGAGAAAATTGAACTTTCACACTACTAAACATCTCATATCTTATAAATTATAATGGTTGAATGATGATTGTGAAGTGAAAGTGAATATGCAGGTTTTGGATGCTTTTTCTATTGGCAAATATTGTGATGAGGTGTTATATGATATTATGTCAATGTAAACTAATCACTTATTGCTTTGTAGATCATGGAAATATGATAAGAGAGTTATGCATGATGAAGTGACAAATAGATATACCCTTAAGATGAATAGAAAACCTATAACTATTGTATCTTTGATACCTAAGCAAATATATACAGAGCAACGAAAATTAAAGAAGGAGAAGATGGTTAAAAAGGAGAGCTTGCATACCAGGAGGCCTTATTTGCTAATAAGATTCTTCTTGGATTTGATGATGATGTTATTCTTCGGCTTGGAATTGATTTGTTGACCATAAAATATGCTTTTCATAATACAGATTCGAGGTCGAATTTTTTTAAGAAGGGGAGGATGATACGAACCAAGTTTCAGTCATGACTTCAAACACATCGTTCTTTCTTGTCTGGATAAATTACTAGGCTTACCATCTATGGTTGGAAAGTTTGAAATGTCTAGTTTCCAACACAACTTGAAAAACAACAAATGTCTACCTGTAGCTCCAGATATGTCCCGATCAATATATAAAGGTCTAGTACCCTCTAAAATAATATGTTTCTGAACTCCATTTGACCTCAAAATTAACAAAACTATTGTTCCATCTTCACACCACCTAATTAGTCATGCCTTTCTCAACTCGATCAATTGTACTATACCTGATCAATTTTATCTTTATTTGCTATTTTTATTGTGAATAATTATTCTTTTTCTACAATTAACAAGTGGATGTTTAATTTTGGACTACTTTCTTAGTATAATTAAGCTTTATAGTTCTTGGTGCATTCAAACTCTTCATGATCATTTGTTTTTCATTGATTTATCATGACTCTTGGCCATATGATTGATTGTTTCTTCACACCTCCCGGTTAATCAAAACTTTTTTAACATGATCACTTTCACTATACTCTATTCATTTTAACTTCTTTCCTGTTTTTTATTGCGAACAATCATTGTTATTATGTAATTGATCTTCCTCGGCATGTATCCAGCAGTTCAAGAATCAATATATACACCAATTCGGATGTATAGTGCTGAGAATTGAATTAAATATAACAAAAAAAACCAACATGGCAGCAAATAGATTTTTTAAATGAACTAAAATGAAACTATTTTAAAATCATAAGCAAAATGTAGCCTACCAGGAGATAAATATGAATTTTGTTCATTAGATTTTTTAAACAACAATACCGTCATAAGTTGTTCTTTTATCTCATTATTTATCAGACTTTCTAGGGAATACCGAAAGCTAAAGCAACACATACAGAGACCATTAGATCATGCTCTGCCCTTTTGCAAATATTAGAGAAATAAAAAGAGCTTTTAAAGAGAATGGTAAAGCTTGCTTTACTGACAAAACAAGCAATGATCTTACAACGTGAAACTCGAGTTTGACTAAGATAATATGAATTCCAATAATCACAAGTTGTGGAGTATGTTTCTTCATCTTAGATATGCTAATATAGGAAGCATGGGCTCGAAAAATACAGTAGAAAACAACCAAAATTCAGGACAGTATTAAGCATTCATTTCATGCTCTGCCTTTCTGGTGGGAATTGCAAGAAAAAGAAAGATGGGTTTTGGAGCTATATATGATGTAGCAGCATTGTAGCAATCTCCACATTGTTTTCGCCAATAGTTAACAGGATACTCTAAAATTCCTAGCTGTCCAAAGTGGTTGGCTTCAAGATTCATTCAAATTCTATCACGGGATCACTCCTGTTAGAGCTTAGAGGATTCATTTATATATTTAATTATTTGCCGAAACCATTAGATATTTACAAAGGATCTTGGACAATTAAAATTATGAAAACCAGAAACTGAAAGCAACCATTTGAAAGCAACATCTTTGGTACCGTCTATCAGATTAGGACACAAACATGCAAAGATTGCAAAAACCCAATATGGCAATACACACACACACACACACACACACAGGACTTGTCAGCACAGTTAATAAGGCATGCGAAATTACAAAAAAGAAAAGATCTTATGATTCAACAAATGAGCAAATGTTAATATAACAGGCACTCAAGTCTTTTTCTATATCAG
>Ga0325414_1005226_pt1 | contig 13690 bp, 8 predicted proteins | sample PopdelMetagenome_8_FD_206183 | JGI IMG/M metagenome (GOLD analysis project Ga0325414, IMG submission 206183) | Populus deltoides microbial communities from Bellville, Georgia, United States - Leaf-PdKOR-R3 | ecosystem: Host-associated > Plants > Phyllosphere > Phylloplane/Leaf | place: USA...
ATTGATATCAATGAAATATACTAAAGACAGGTTAACAGAGAACATAATAGTTATGTAAGAAAAGTTACTGCCCTTTTAACTGTCATGCATTCTCCACTCTATTTCTCTCCATGACGACCTTTAATTAGTGATTAGCAATCACTGAACGGTCATCAACATAGCTAAAGAAACTAGAAAACAAAAGAAGAAGAAGAAGAAGAAGAAGCAAAGAACTTTCATGCCCACTTGTCGTCTGTTTTTTCTTCTTTATCTAAATCAATACGATGGAGAAGATCCATGGGGAGCCATAGAACCATGAACACGGACTTTACTCTCAATCTGGTACCTATCAAAGCTATCATAGTTGCTCCCATTGTTGTTGAAGCTGTAACCTTTGTTGTCAGCACCAACTCTACCAGCTTCCTCATTAGCATTAAAACCACACTTGTCGCTGCTATTAATACCATAACTATTATTCAACTTTTCTTTCCTGGACCTATTGTTATGCATCCAAACTTTGAAAACATTTCTAGTAACCCCGATTTCACTGCAAAACTCTTCAACACCTCTATCATTATTGCCTCTCAGCAACCTCCACCCCAACTTCTCAGCAAAAAGATACATCTTCTCTCTCTGTTCTTGACTAAACTTGGTTCTTGCTCTCTTTTTCCCATGTGGGCTTGTCATTGCGAGACTGTAACTCTGCTTCTGGAGTTGGGTGTCATCGAGATGACCAGAATGACCAGAGCTCAAGGACAACAGCATGTGAGGAGCAGAAGGGTAGAAAGACTGCGGGCTTGGTGATGCCGGTGATGTTGGGCTAGGACTTGGGCCTGAACTTGTTGACCCTGGGCTTTGGCTTGAGCTCGTGGTCCAGTTAAGTGCTGGTGGTGGTAGCATGTGAGTGATGGTGGTGGGGCCAGATGGTTCACGGCGGTGGAAGTTGCGGTGGCAGCCACAGGCAGCACATTTGAACGAGGTAGGGTCTTGAGGGGTGGCAGTTGACTTGGGCATAAACTCCCCACAGCCATCCAAGGCTAGTCCACCAATACCTGCAGCATGGTTTTTGTGGCATTCTTTGTAAGACACCACCATATTTTGCTGTTGTGGTGGTGGTGGAAGATGGCGATTTTGGTGGGTCTTGTGTGAGCCATTTGTAAGGGATAAGGCCTTGGTGAGATGGGTTTGGAGTGGGGTTTCAGTATCTGTGTCCGAGTCAGGGGATTTGGTGATGTGGTGGGGGCTTGTGGTTGAGTCCATGGCTTTTTTAGTCATGTAGAGAATTGAGAGCAATTTTTACACACGAAGGATGAAGAAGTTGATGGGAATACAGTGATGATGATAGTTTATCTGTTTAGAAAGCCAAAATGTCTCACGAGGTAATGGGAAATGGGGTTTGGGAGGTGGGAGATAAGATGGTAGATATAGATTAGAGGGATACAACTGTGCAAGGCAAAGGCCAAGGGCACTGCTCCAAGTCCCAACAAAAACCCTAGCTAGTAGTGTTACTTGTATAATATAAACTCAAAAGTTCAATAATATGATTTAGTACTTTGTCGTTAGGTTAGTGTGCGATTTCAATTTTTAGCTGGGTTGGTTGTGGGCAATCAATAAAATTGGTTTTCTACTGTATTGACCGACGAGTTGCAAGCAACGACTAAAGAGCACATTCAATGGAATTCTCTGCCTAAATATCATGCATTAACTAAATGCATGCACCTGTGAAAGAAAGATGTCTGGATTAAGGAAATGCCGTCCTGAACGAACACGTGGCTTCATGCTAAGGGTGTACAGTAAAAAGGACAGTTTGCCCTCACCCCAGGCACAGCTCATCCCTGCAAAGTAGTACCTAGCATGATTTTCACGACAAGGCATGTTGTTGGTCGCTTTGCCTACACAATAGCCTCCTCCACCCTCCTCCGCTGTTTGCGCATAGGTTTTAGAAGATCACTAGGTTTTTTTGCTTCAATGGCAAGTAAGAAATCGGTGTCGATATGAGAATGCCTGAGATAAACGGCTTAATTAGGATAGCCGTGACTATTTTTTTTGCTCAGGTGAATTCTTTTTAGAATACCTGGACAAGATCTTAGAGATCAGATTGACAAAACAGAAAACAAAAACAAAAGGCAGCTATGACATAACAGAGGCTGATTTTGTTTGCCATGGGAGGAGATTTCATTTGGTAAGTACATTGATTGCATGATTGTAAATTGCACCGACCATGCATCTAATTAAAGTGCTTAACTTTTTCCGCCCGGAACTCATTGCTCCTACTTGAAGGGTGATCGATATTGAAGAATAATCTCACCACTTTGATTTAGCTAAAGGTCCACATCATAATCACCATTTTCTCTACCCTTGAAGCATCTTAATGCGGCGGCACGTCATGCTGTCTTTGATTCCTTATTTATTTTTCTGGGTACATGGCAGTAGTCGCCTCTCCTAATCATGTCGCATTTCTTTTCATTTTTAATTTGTTGAAGGAAAACTGCAGCTAGCCCCCATGATTTAAATATTACAATACCTAAATCCTAATTGCTCAATCCATCCTTCAATTGCTGCATAAAAAAATCATTCAACTACAACTTTTTCCTCGCCTTTATTGCTAAAAATGGTTAGCAGTGTGTGTTTTCTTGGGACACGTACGATCTTAAATGGAAAGTCCTGCATAGCTTATCAAGTCAACTTTGTGGTTTATTAATGGGGTCGAGTGAAATGGTCAGGAATGAAAACTGAGTTTCATGTATTACTACTCAAGGTAGACACCAGCCCTTTCCACTGCTGGGTGAAAGATAACTTCATTGAGAAATGATGATAATCGAGGGGAAATTAAAAAGAAAAGAGCCACTGTTGATCATAGACAATCGACAAAAGTCGGAGATGTGATGTTTTGTCCTTTTTACGCTTTAAATTGTGGTTAATCTTCTCCGATCATGCTTTATCAGAATCCAAGAGAGAAAAGCTTGTGCAAGATAAACGCAATTTAGAGGCTTTAAGTCTCCCCTCAGTATTGATAAGACGTGAGATTTAGAGCATGCTTAAGAGGTATAATTAAAGGGTTTGCAAATCCTGCTGTGAGAGGGATGGATACGGGGGAGATGATGCCTATCTCTTTAACTGGGACAAAAATAAATGACAAGATTTGTTTAAATTAATGGATTGTCAATGACACCCCTCGAATCACCCTAAGCCACAAGATCTGGTCTCAAAGAGCAAAGAGTCAAGAAAAACTCCCTCTACTTGATTATACAGAACATTTTCCTGACAATTATGCCATCATCGATAAATGAGACAGCGACTACTTTCTTTTTTATTATAACTTCCAGTGATTTTTTAGCCGGGAGTGATTAGTTTTGAATGGTAGACGGCTGAGGGATAGGGTTTCATGTGGGTGGGCTCACCCTGGCCACATGACATGACCTCCATATAATTGTGGGTTCATGCTAGATGATCAGTGAATTAAGACCTCTTAAACTTAATCCCTGATCACCATTCACCAGAACAGCTTGGTTCTTGCTTTTCATGCATTGGCTATAGAGGGAATAGAAGCGAAACTTGAATCTAAAATCTATAAGAAATTTAGGGTTCTTCTCTTCCAAAAGAAAAAACTACTAGGCTTTAAATATTTATCGAAAAAGATGCACGAAAGGAATATAGATCGAGAGGTGCAAGGATTATGATGAAAATAATGGATGATCCATCTACTTGTTTGACTAATAAGAAAAAAAAAAACAACGAGAGTCCATTCATCTGAATCAATATTATTAAAGAAATAAAAAGGATAACAGTCGATATCCATCTAAATGGAAAATGATTAAGAATTACAAGGAGGAAGAATGCTTTCTTATATCGTTGTCCTTTTTGTACAAACATCAAATCCTTCCTCCTCGACACCTCTCCTTTTATCCACTCCTTTTTTGCCAATCCTCCATCCAATATTCTTTCCTGATAACAAGAGTGTTATATAAGATAAAAGGAATATTATTTTAATCGATTTGGCTAAGGATATGTTTCCCGATGAATATCTCGCTTCAAAATTATTATTTCCTCTCAAGTTGTTTGAAACTCTGGATTACCTGGACAAGTAATTACGAGAACAAAGAGAGCAACATCGGTCGCCGGAGTGCATGGTTACCAAGATTATTATCATTACATCTGTTACGGTGTCATCTTCCACGAGTGTAGCAGATACAGCACAGAAGCAAGACGATGACCACTGTCCATTAGGCATTGTCAAGAGGACAGATAACCAGGATTTTTTCTGTGCAATTGAGGACCTGGGGGGAGAAAAGGCCCACTTCTCTAGCCTTATTTCCACGTTGAAAGCTTTGCATTTGCCATTTATGATCGAGTGAGCCATACACACTCCATGGTCCACTGCCCTTAATTGCCGGGGCCCCACCAGATAAGCCACCATGATAGGAGGAGATAGATATGTCACAAACCCAGTTTTCAACTCATTAGGGGCCGGTGGATAAGTATCCATGAAGGAGCGTTTTTGTTCTTTGAAGCAACATTACTTGGGAAGATGAGATTAAGAAGCGAAGAGAGAAGAGAAGAGAAGAGACAAATCTCTCGAGGCAGCCTGAAGAATTAAGGATAAGAATTATCCTACTAATGTTATGGATAAATGATAATCACCCCTTTATTATTCTTATTTTCTAAGATTTCCGAGTAGACTAGACCTGTTAAGATTTGGAAGCATGTGACAATTTGGCTATTGTCCTCTTTAAATATTAATGATTGCACTTCGAGACTAGACCCGAAACCCCCCCATTCCCTTTTGTCGGCCCATAATCCCATCATGTTTGGGCTGCAAGCCCATTTACTTTTTATCTCTGCAATGCCTGCTAAGCGACGCCGTCTCAGATCCACAGCCCTCTTATTTCCCCGCTCTCTATCCATATCTTCTTCTTCTACATCTAGGCACGTTTTTTCAACCATCTATCATCTGTGTTGAATCTTTAGCCTAGGTTGCTGTCTTTATTGGCAAGTTAAGCTACTGACATGCAAGTGAGTTGGAAGTAAGATTGTCAAAGCTCCATTGAATGTTTGTTGACTAGGAGGCAGTCATGCAGGTTATGAAACTGGACACGAAGATTTCGGTTCTGCTGGATTCTTGTTATTGCAGCGCGCGCACTTGTAAGTGAATTGGTTGTGACGTTTGGTACAAAGCTCCAGATCCTGCACCATTGATGCGTTGGAAACTAGACACGAACAACTTTCTGAGGATATATAGCTCGCTCATCAATTTTAAAACTGAAACCGGACCTGTACAGGCATTCTCAGCTTTGTTGGCTTCTTTGGAATGAGCTCAGGTCTTTTAAGCTTTGTTAAGAACCATCTACTCCAAATCCAGTGGTGAATGTGAATACTGGATTTACTAGGAATGCACCCGCATCAAAACCATGAAGAATTGGAGATAGACATCAGTAGTTGCTATTTTTCCTATTCAATTTCTCACTTGTCATTATGAAGAACAGCAGTTCTACTATCTGAGAGGTGCACAAATGAGAATATAATAAATTGAAGGGTTTAAATTAAGTTTTCTACTATATATTAACCAACCATGAAAAGTTTCAGTTGTCACAAACAGGTTGAACCGAAGAAAAAGCATAAACAGGCAGCCCCTTGTTTATTTAAGCAATTTCATGATAGTAACCAAATTGTCATGCATGTCTTTGATCCATGGTATTTGTCGTACTGACACAACACAATAAACCGAAGCGAAGCACTTACAAGAGCAATAAGTTTCTAGACTAGTTCTATTTCTACAAGTCACGTCATGTAAGCAAACAAAATCGCATGAATCTCAAGAACTAGAAAAGGTTGGTTCTGAACTTGTCATATTAGTCAAATATTGATAATTCAATTCATTTACACGCGTATCCTAATTTGAATTTAATCATGTGAATTAAGATTTTACTCTGATATAAGAATTGCAGTAAGTTATCAGTTGAATTCAAATAACTTATCGCACATATGATTTGATTTCAATAAATTGAAAGGCGAATCAACTTCGTGGTTAATAAGTTCAACGGCGTAGATTGGTTTTGAGAAATACAGTCTAAGATTGAATATCATCTTTGTTGCTGGTGAATGGTGATATAGAATTATTCAACCTTCAAGATTACGACTTTACTCGTCTGAAGCTTGCAAGTTGAAGTGAAAAGGGATGCTGTTTGAATGAATTCACTTTCTGGGTATGGTTATTTTCTGTTTTGATAAATGGGATTGGCTTGTTTCGGTTTGATTCGCTCTTATTTTCTTCTTTAACTCTGTAATTCTGTGATGCTTTTACTTATTCTTTCGTAAGAATAAACGGGCAGCCTAAATGATTTTGAGCTATGTGTTATTGCTATTAGATAGGCAATGTTACCTGCTTTGTACAAAGTTCCTCATCTTGCACTTTGTTTTGCTCTTTCATTTTGTCTGCTATCACTTGTATGCATGTATTGATCGAATACTTCAAAACCCATGTAAGCAAACTGTTTTTAGTCGAGTTTCGAAATGGATAGATCGTGTTTGATTGGCACAGGATTTTGGAATTAGTGAGTGTAAGCAGCCTGTAGAGTAGACTTGTCCTGTTTTACTAGTTGTTTCATTTCGATTTCTCAAACTGCAAACTAGTGAGCATGTTGATTTTCTAGGCTTGAATATTATAGCTTTATGATGTGATGCTGTCTTAGAAAAGAAGATGAGAGTGGAAATAGCAAATAGGTTAGTTTAAGGGTTAGTGGTGCTGCTGAGAAACCAAACCCTGCCTCCTCAACTTTTACTCTAATATCTCATCTTTCTTATTCTCTGCTCCAATCCCAATGTGTCGCTTTCTGTAAATATGCTCCGGAACAAATTCCTTAAATAATTCTAAAGAGATGTCTTTCCTTATGTTAATGCATTGTCTTGTTACTGGTCATTTATAATGAGGAAAAGCAATGATGTTACCAATAATTTTACTTTGGTGGAGACCCAAAGTATTTGAACTGGTACTTAAAAAAGCTTTTGTCAGAACAACTAATGCAAACCACTATTCCTCCTTGAATTGCTCCAATCATGCCATGATGAACCCCTGTCCTATGGCAGTGAAGGACACTGAATTTCTATCCGAGTACATGTACTTTGCTGCTCATAATCCTGTACATTCAAACTGCGGCAGCAGTGATATTTAGGCGGAAGTCCAAATGTATGGGTGTAATATTCGACCCTGAACCTGAAGTGGGAAAGATAATTGGAGATTTTACTAAGTCTCTGATAGTTGGGATGATCTAATGGAGAAGCGTCTCTTAGTTTTATCAGGTCATGAGGAGAATCACAGATATTATCTGCCTTGTGAAAGGGAGTGCATCCTTGGTCATAATAGCGATCATCTTGTATGCCAATATCGATATGACATCTTAGCTTCTCTAGGTAGATACAAGACCTGCCCTGTTTATGTCACATTAAATAAGGTGTGGAGTTTCAGAGTATTTCTGAATGAAAAGCAGTATTTCTGAATGAAAAGCCAAGAAAAACTGTATGTCTTCTTCACAAAGATGCATAAAATCAATTGCGTGGCTTCTGGTCTCTGTATGACCGAGTAAGAACTTTATTTAATTAGTGCTTACCTTTGTTGTGGAGTTGTTGATCTTCTGGGTTAAGACATGTCAAGGGTTAAGTTGGAATCAATCAAAGCATCTTGCCTCTCTATGTTAGACTTTTGAACAGACTTTGTTAATGAAGGAATATCACTATAATCTGCAAAGAAGCATATAGCCAAGCAAACAGGTGCAAATTTCTAACAAAGATTGAGGGGGGGAGAAAAAACTGTCTTTTTCCTTTCTGCGAGCCATACCATCATCTATGCCGTGTTCTTTGGAGGTTGATTATGATATCAATTTGTAGCACAGAGATGATACTGGCTCTGTGAACATTTTCTCTAATAGCTTTTCTATACACATCTCTCTATAAAAAGACAAACTCTTAAAATAAAATAAAAAGCAAAACCAATCAACCCTTCCTCGTTAGAGTTCTCCAAAAGAAATATTCACCACTGTCTAGTTTTCTCTGCTTTGCTAGAAGCTATTCTTCTTCTTTAGCTGTCACCTTACTTGCTCTTCCTGCCTCTGTTTGAAGAAACAGCTCAAATATATCAAGTCCTGTTGTGGATAGGATCTGATCCTCTCCGTACTCTTCTTTTGCTTGTTTGACTTGGATCAAATGTCTTGTTTGCTTGGGCTGATTTCTTTGTGTCCATCCCCTGCATGTCGACATCCTTGAGGCTACGTTGGCTGTGTGGCAGTGTCCCGTGAGCTTTTCGGTCGTGTCTGAGGATCACCTCTACACTCGTCAAGCCATAAAGTTTATGAGGTTGAACTGCTATGAACCCAATACATATAAGAAGGATAAGCACTCTACGAGAACAAAAAACCATTGTTTCTGCTCTGAAACAAACAAGAAGAGCAGAGGTGTGTTGTTTCTGTTTAGAGTAATGAGATGATAAACAGGTCTGAGAATGTGAGCCTTCTATTGTGATGCTCCATTCCTGTGGATATATGCCTGTTATTTATCCCTTATTGGATTTGGAGGGCGCTTTAAAGCAAAAAAGCAGGGAGGGGCCCCAGAACACCGGGTGGTATTTTTGATTCACCCAAATCATAAGCCTGCATTCTAAACATATTAAGGCTGTTATGGAAGAATCTGACAATGATGAATAAAGGGGTTGGAACAATACCCTTGAGAAGCCAAGTATCTTTTTTCATTTGCTCCCCTACATCCCTATCATTTGTTTTGCTTTTGTCCATTGAAACAGGCCTACCACTCTCTCGAACTCTTTAAATGTCTTGCCACATCACCCGACCATGCTTATGTGGACATGCACTGGGGGCTGATATTCATTCTTAGCCCATGGTCTTTCCAGCTAGGGTCTCAGCTAGGCTATGCTAGGCTCAGCTCAGCTCATAATTTGAGGCAAGCTTTCTACGAATAACAGGTTTGCTGTCGCAGTTAAGTTACAAATATATTCTTACGGTATGAGGATCATGTTTTATGTGGTGGGTATTTTAGGAAATTATCGTTACTTTGGTATTAAGAAAAGGGGAGTTCTGTTTTTTAAGCAGGAGTGGCTGGGCAGACATAAGCGATGAGGCCACCTAGAACTAGTAGATTGCTACAGTGGCAAGTCATATAAAGAATCAAATACGAGGGGGAAAGAATGAGGAATAGAACAGCCCCCAAAAGAAACAAGCTCTTGCTTTATGCCATTCTAAGATCTCCTCCTCACTTTAGAATTCCAAGCTCTCTTCCCTATGCAACAAAAACAACAGCACTTGGTTTCTTGCGCTATATGTGTTTCTTTATGCCTTTCTTTGGGTTGCTAAGTTCTTAATCTCCCATTCAATGATCCAGTGAAGACCCACTTCAACCCTCCTTCCTCCCTTTCTCTCTGTGGATTAAGCTGTAAATTTTTCTCGTTTGTTTATGAAGACCATCTTTTCCTTTATTCTCTTTTACTTTTCTGTTATTGTTGCTGTTGTTATGATATAAACCACATGCAACTAGGAACATTCTAAAGCATATGTTCTTGTACTTTATTAAATGAATATTTATATTTATGGTTTAACACCGGTGATTAGTAATGGTCCAAGCAACAAAACCCCAACTTGAATGGGTTGTTAATGTGCTGATTCTTTGCTTTATATCCTCCAGATAAAGCAGAAAGGTTAAATCATCCTTGCTTTCTATTCTTCCCTATCCTCCACAAGGATTAAATCCTCCCGTAGTGGGTGCCATGCACATGATCAATATGCCGATCCACTTCAAAGTATTGTTTGCTGCTTGACATGGACATGAGATTACTAATGTATATGAGTTTCTGACCACGAAATTGTGTGACGAATTAGACATCCGTATCTGATTCATCACATTTTGAATCAAATTGTTACTGCTGCATTGAACTTGAGCTTGCTCATCCACTGACTGGACTGGGATCGACCATTAGCTCCTAAACACTGTATCTGATGCACAACATTTTCCGACAAGTGTTATCGCCATTTTTTTATATATAGTTTTGTTGCTTTCATGATCAAGTGGTGTCGTTGTCCAGTCAAATGCATATGCAACACCCCCTTCTTTTCCTACTTTTTTTTGAAGAAGGGCGTCGGATTAAAGGCTTCGGTTTCAAAAACCAAAGAAAGGGTAGAAAGGAGAATTTTATTTTCGTGACCTGCTTTACCTGGCTTGAGTCACAACCTTGCATTTGAACTGTATTTCTTGAAGAAAAGAGCCAGAAGATCCCTCGGGAAGCAAGCATTCCTTTTCTTTTTGTTGTCCCTGGCAAATATTATTTTCTATCGTTTTAAGATTTTGCTTTTTATCTGAAACTCATTTTCCTACAAATTAATACTATAAAAACTATAGTTGTTCAGTGAAGTCATAAAAAATGGTTTTATATTCCTTTAATAAATCATTAAATGTACGTTAGATACTGCGGTTTATTAAAAAAAAAATATACATTAACGGATGTTTTACGTATAAATTTCCAACCTCATTTGGCTGCGCTGCGATGTCCATATTAATTAATAGTTGAGGTGCAGAAAAAGATTTTATATTATATTAATTCTCTTACAAAAACGGGAAAAATAAAAAAGGGGGGGGGGGGGTGATGCACTGACTCATGGGTGGTGCTGAACCATAAATGTCCCTCTCTCTCTCTCTCTCTCTCTCTCTCTCTCTCTCTCTCTCTCTCTGCTTGAAATTATGTAGACCAAATTAAAGAGAATTCTTTTCATTCAAACCTTGCCAAATAAGAGAGAGGCCGCGTGGCCTTCTAATTCTTCTTTAGATTGAGTGGTACGGGAAATGTACTTATTTAGAATAATCTTTCTTGTATTTGTTTTATGTTTATTAACATTAGAATCTTAATTCACAGGCCATGCCCCCTTTGGTGTAAGATAGAATTACCTATAGCAATCAAAGGAAGGAAGGAAGGATTCTATAATAATAATAATAATAAAAGAAGGAAATTTTATTTAATTTTTAAAGTGAAACCGTACGCTACAAATTGTGGCTTTGTAGATTCTCGAGGCTGGTCTTAAAGTCGGGACTTTTCTTCATTACTTTCATCAACAAGTTAAAACAATGGAGCCCGCAGGGTTAAGCCGTGCAATGACTCGAATCCATATTCCGTAGTCCATCATCTTCTTCTCAGTAAGCCACCAATGCCATGTCAGGACCAACACACATAGGTGGCGAAGGGAGGCAGATTGCCGGAGCAGTTTCTGTTGAAGGTAAAGCAAATTTGAGTCTGTAACGCTTCCATATCCTCAAAAGAAGACCGGTGGTATGTTGGCTACAACACGACGCGATAGAAGAAGAAAATGAACACCGATGTCTCCTATTAAAATTACATGATATTACATTTCCATAGAAACTAGCATCGAGTACTTGATTGCAGACATTGTTGTAGGATTGGAGGTCTTTGAGTTCGGAATTTATCAGGATTCTGACTAGTGGAAGGTTTCCTTGATCCCATAGATTGGTCGATAGTTCCGGTGGCCCGGTTTCTGCCTCTATCAAGCTTCGCACCTCCCTTACCACGCTTTCCCAAGAACCCATTTTTCAGGATTCGGCAGGCCCGTCAAAAAATGGGGATACTTCCCCCAAAAACCAAGGGAGGCGGCAGCCCCCGTCCACGTATATCTATTTGGAATTGCTTATTGGGTTTAAGTAGGTTCTCTGGTATGCAATCCAGCATGTGACAAGGTGGTTTGTTTTCTAAAATGTATGAAATTGAAGAAAAATGAGTATCCACAGACTGAAATAACACTATAAATCATGACAAGCACCAATTGAAGCAACAACCATATGTGTTGGGATCCAAGTTCATCAGGGCACCCCTCACATATTTTAAATTTTACTGTTGCCATCTTCGACCAGCCAAAACAAGCATCGTCAATAAAGTCTTGAACCTGTTATGATACACCAATGAGGATGTTGATCTGCATCCTTCGAGATTCCATATTTGTTTTTCTCAGGCAGTTCCCGAGAAATTTTGGGGACAAAAAGCCACGTTCTAGGTCAGTGTGTCTTGAATCATTCTCTAGAAACACAAATTGGGAACAACTAATCACTTCTTTAGCATAGGAAGATTCTTGATTAACCCGATTGTAAGTCATATATGTTCTAAAGAGACGCCAAAAAGTGAGAGCAGCAAACAGAATGTTATCGAAACACAAAGTAAAAGGGAGATGCTACCTTGTTCAACCTTAAAGATTGTTTTTAGTAAATAATTATCCTGCCAGTAGTCCGAGAGAACACTAATGCTGTCACGACCCGAATCCCATGTCCATGACCGGCAATGTAGAAATAATGTCGAAAGGACACCTCACCTACGTTAAGCCTCAAAACAGACATATCAAAAGAACAATTTATTCAAAAATACACAGCATTTCATAATCTTCAGAAATATTATATTATTCAAAACTGATGAAACCAAAAGATACTTTAAAACTCCTCATCAGTAATTAAAACAAAAACAATAATCTATAATACTTATTATATTGTCAAAATCCAAACTTAATTAAAACAAGGTAATAGTGGAGCATCTAAGACATCGAATCAAAACTAAAAGGAAAGCCTCACAAAATAAGCAAGGCATACCGACCAAAACTGAAAAAGCAGGAACACTCAATAAAGTCCACCTACTAACAGAAACTAAGAACCTGAAATAATATTAAGAATGAGGGGTGAGTTCGACCAGCTCAGTGAGGGAATAATATTTAATATACATTTTAAATATTAATAGTTTGCAAGATTATTTATCTTGATATACATATACATATACGTACTAAATATATTATCATAACGTAGTGGAATACATGTCAGAGATCAGATGACACCCGAAGGTGACCAAATGACACTCAAAAGTGACCAGATGACACCCGAAGGTGACCACTGTAGGATGATCAGTCGCCACAGGATGATGCCTCTCTCACCAGCTAGGTATACAAAATACTATGTGCACATAGGCTAACTACTCTCCGTTAGAATGGAGTTATTGACAAGTCCCGTATCAAGGCATAATAGATATTCATAGAATCATCAAAGAAATATATATCATATCAAATAGAATTTAGTTTGATAGATTGCGAGTGCAAATTCAAGAATAAATGAGTACTCGGAAAATAAAGCAATATATATATAAATATTCAAGAAATTTACTGGTTGTACTCATCGTATAATCAACATACATATTTATTTATATTATATGCATATTAAAGATTATCCCACTCACCCGGAAGAATATAGATTAAAAGGAATATCAGATGAAAGACCCGAAAAACTTATTGAGGATCGTTAGGAGAACCTACAATAAATATGCGAAATATACTCAAAAGCAACTCAAAGCAACACAAATAAAAGATTCCAATGCATAAAAGAAAACCAGGTTTAGTCTCCTAGGTTTAGGGGCTAAAATGACAATTATCCAAAACAGGGACCAAAACGTAATTTTACCAAAACTGGACCAAACTGTAAATACATAACCATACTGGAATTTCACCCATAAGCCATCCTTAATTCTGTCTAGAACGAATCAGGGACCGAACTGTAATTTTTATAAAGTTTAGGGACTAAAATGTAAATTCCCAAAATTTAGGGACCAAACTGAAAATATTCCAAATCAATTATCAAACTGAGATTCATCATCCTTAACCTCATAATAACACTGTCCAGA
>Ga0325414_1005229_pt1 | contig 13687 bp, 10 predicted proteins | sample PopdelMetagenome_8_FD_206183 | JGI IMG/M metagenome (GOLD analysis project Ga0325414, IMG submission 206183) | Populus deltoides microbial communities from Bellville, Georgia, United States - Leaf-PdKOR-R3 | ecosystem: Host-associated > Plants > Phyllosphere > Phylloplane/Leaf | place: USA...
AAACAACGAAGATTAATTCTAGGGTTTCCTCGGGACTAACTTTACAAAACAAGTGTTTGTTAGCATGGTGGAATCAACACTACTTTCTTCACTGAATATGCTCATTCTATGACTAAATAATTATTCCCAGATCAATAAATTGCTGCTGTGGTTAGAAGATGCCCTTCTAGATGAAATATTAGTATTTAAGAAAAGAAGATGCCCATCACTAGAAGAAAATATACCCACTTGTGTACAAGCATGAGAGATCAGTTACTATATCCTATCATGCTCTGCGTCATGAAGAGAAAGAAACAGAGGAAATGGCATTTCTTCGATAGATAAGAAGAAGATGCCTCATGACAACTCTAAAAGACGTAGTTTAACTGGTTAGGTTTTAAATTTTTTTTTTAGCTAAAGATTACCAGTTCGAGTCTTATAAATTTTATGGTCACTAGAGACTTATATGATCGTTAACTTCAAGACCCGTAACTAGCCAGGACATCCACATTAATTAAAAAAAAAAAAAAAAGAAGATACCTAATCCCATTACAGACCAATTTAACATCCTTGATGTCATGGAAGGGGGAATGTCGACTAACAAACTAAACAAACTAAAGGAGATACAATATCTATTAAGGTCATAATTTAATTTAATTTTCAATTAAATTAAAATTATAAGTTTAAATCACCATCGTAAAACATGGTATAGCTCAGTGGGTCAGCTACATGACTTGTCGATTCAGAATCTAACTTGAATTGAATTTAATTTTAAAATAGTATTTTTTATCAAAACTATGTTGATTTGTTTTTTTTTTTAATAAAATAATATTGTTTTAATAAAAAAAATATTAAAATTCGACTTTTTAATTAGAAATTATAGCTATATATGAATTTCACATATTCACCACGAACAACCGAACAACTGAGATTAATAAAGTTAATAAACATTTGAATTTATTTTCATATAAGATTCCATTTTACGAGATTGGGAACTAAGCCAACTACAAAAATATACCGAATTTGTCCTACCTTCGATTTACAGTCAATAAATTTTAAGCTTTTTAGACTTTTTATTAAACTATTTGTAGAGGGATACATCCCCCAAACATTAATCATGATTAATTAATCTAAAACCTGGAAGTATATCAGCCGTTGAGACGCAATATCAACACTTCTTTAATTTTAACTACTAATTAATTAAGCCAACATCACCTCTCTCTCTCACACACACACACACACATATATATATATATATATATATATATAGAGATGCGCGTAAACTACCCTAGACATCCACGTTAATTATATATATATAACGTAATGAAAAGATATTAATTTAATTAATTTTAATATTTAAGAACTGGTTTGAAGATATCTTAACAAAAATAAAATGATCATGACAATGTAATTCTTTATAGTTTTTAAGGAAATAAAAAAAAATTGGCAGATTTGTTTTCTCCGGAACAATGGGGATTGTGGTCACATGGGAGAGGAGATGACTGCTAGCTAGGGTTAGGGTTTTCAAGATGGTGCTTAGAATACAGCCAAGGTTTTGAGCTTCCTAGCTGGATATCTGGTTGTTGCGTTGCTGGGTGGCATATATCCTGTACGTAGCCCTAGAACTTACAAAATAAAAATAAAAATAAAAATAAAAAAATGATTGACGTACTATAGAAGGATCAAGAGAAAATATTTTCATGGGATAATAATCTTATTTGATTTGACGAGTAGCGTGCTGTTGTAATATTTAAATATTTAGTGTGATTTTAACCACACACAAAATCTTTTGGCTGTGACTGTGTGATGATTAAAAAAAAAAACAATAATAATTAAAAGAGTAGTTGGTACGTATAAAATATGAACAAAAAATCGAAAAACCATATAATAAAGTTGGCCAGCTAGAATATATCCTAATTAAAATCATTGATGTCTTCAAGCCCTAATGCTTCTGTGGAACCCGATCACCCTTGCTAGGACAAAAATATATCCTCAAGAATACGGAAAATCTCTTAACTAGCTCATTACAAGCCACACATGTATATATTTATAAATAATAGTCAACTTGTGAGAATTGTGAAGTACAGTGGATTCTATCTTCTTGACGTGTTTCACTTTATATATATATATATATATATATATATATATATATATATATATATATATATATATATATTAAATTAGCATTTTTTTATGATTTTAATATTAAAAATAAACTAAAAATAATATTTTAATAAAAAATACTTTTAAAAATTATAATTCACAGTCGTATACCAAACACACAAAGTAATAAACTAAATGCCATCTTCTATCTCAAAATTTGTTAAAAAATCATCTTAATCTAATAAATTAAGCTATTAGATAATATCTCAAGATATGATTTATATTATTTTCTAATACACACACTAAAGTGAAAGTTTTTTAAACTTGAAATTTGCACAGGTCTATATTACCTTATGCTTGATTTTTATCAAATAAATAGAGATAGTGAGATTTAATCTCGTGATTACTTGATCATCAAAACTCTAATATCATGTTAAATAATCATCTCAACCTAACAATTTAAGCTATTAAATAAAATTTTATTATATAATTTATATTATTTTCCAAGCAAATTACGTGTTTTCCTCGGGTAAGAAAAAAGAAGTTCATAGCGGTGGAAAGACAGAGAAAATAAAGACCTCTGTAAAGTGTTTGTCTCCCATCAAAGTGTGCACGGGAAATTAAAAGAAAAGGAAAATGCAATGATTTTTTTCTTTTTCCCTTTCATTTTACGCCCGGGAAAAGTCTCGTACAATTAAAATTAATAAACTATAGGTTGGATAATTGACTTGAATTGACATGAGTCAATTTAAAATAAAATCATTTTATTTTGGGTTAGCCTGTGTTTATTAACGATGCAGCATCCTACCAGGAGACTATTATAAGACTTTATAATATAATAATAATTAAGAAAATGTAATTATGATTCCAGGTTGAAGTAAGCACAGACGTCAGAAGCCTTTCATGATTTCTTTATTTTTTTCCCCTTATAAGTGCTCTTCTAGAATTTAAATTTGATAACAAAATTAGGAGATAATTGTGTTTTTAAAGAAGAAATAAAAATTTCATAATCAGGTTAATCTAATAATATAATAAAAAAATGAGGTAAAAACAACAAATAAAAAAAATTGCCTTTAACAAAGTTAGGCTAACACGTAAAACTCATGATTTGAATATAAAGCAAACGATAATGTGGTTGCGGTTGTTTTTTAAAGTGTTTTTTATTTAGAAATTATCAAAATAATATTTTTTTATTTTTTAAACATTATTTTTAATATTAGCGCATTAAAATGATTTAAAAACACCAAAAAAATATTAATTTGAAATAAAAAACAATAAATAAATATTTTTTTTAAAACGTTTTTAAAACGCAAAAACAAACAGGTTAAGTCAAGCCAAGTGCCTGGCCTATCAAGAAATGGCTCGTGCGCAGGCCATTTATTTTTTTAAGTTAATAAGACAAATAATATGTCATTCGCCTCAATTTGTTTTGAAAAAAAATAAATGACACTTCGTCTGCCTTCCCATATTTCAGCTATTACGATAGTTATAAAACCAGAGTTATGTTTTCTTCATCTAAAAATTCATTTTCAACTTACTTTTTACTTAAAAAAACCTAGAAAATATTATAAGAACTTTGTTAAATTAATCCATGACCTCAAAAATGAAAAAAAATAAAAAATACCTTAGAACATGAAATTTATGTAAAACTAAAAACTTTTCTGAGCTTGTATATAGTTTTTTAGGTATTTTTAAAATAAAAAAAATTGATTTATCTTTTTTCTTTTTTTTAGTTTAGTTGAAGAGTTAGAAAATTTATAAATTTCCAGGCAGTAAGTTATTTTCAGAATACTATTTTTTTAAAATAGTTTTTAAAAATAAGTTTTGTAATTGTGGATGCATGGCTTTGCAAGAACGGAAGTGCCAAAACTAATTTAAGAGTATTAAACCATGATTTTAAAAACTATATGCACTAAAATATTATATTTGGATATGTTTTAAAAATATATTTGACATGAAAAAATATTAAATATTCTAAAGTATTTTTAAGTGAAAAATAAATTATACCTTAATACTAAATAGACATTATAAATCTTGGTTTTGATAAAACTAAAATTTAGAGTCCGTTTGTTTATACGGCTACAGCTGCGTTTTAATTAAAACACAGTTTGCAGCTGTTTGGTAATGAAAAAAATTAATTTACTATGCATGGATCCCACGTGATTTTTGCGGCTGAAATGTTGTAAATGAAAAACAGGAAAATCCTGCTTTCCATTACTGTGCATGCTAATTGCACTGTTCACTAAACAATGCAATTAACATGAACACGGTACACTGTTCAAGTGAGCTAAAGTGAACAATGCAATTCACTTGGACTGTTAAAACAATTTTTTTTTAGTGTGTGTTAATTTTATTAATATTTAAAAAAAACTAGTTTAGAGTAAATTAAATTTATTTGCACTGTGATATGTACAATATTTTTTTACCGAAAAATTAGTATAAAGTGAATTAAATTCACTTGCATTGTAATATTAATTTTATACCTGATAATATTTTATTTAATTCTATTATTAAATAGTTTGATGGAATAATAAAAAATATTTTATATAAAGTATTATTTATTTCATAATATAATATGAGTAATTAATTCTACAATATTTAAATTTAAAACCATCAATATTAATATATATTTTTTAAAATTATTTTATAACCTCAATTTCAAAAGCATTCTTACACAAACACATTAAACTATTTTTTTTTAACCTCAATTTTAACCACAGTTTTAACCAAATACCTATTTTTTCAAACCAACCTTAATTAAAAGTACTTTTTATAAAATAATTTTTTTTAAACCACAACTACTACTACTATCACTACCACTACTAATACCACTACCGCAATACTAAACACACATTTAATGATTTTTCAAAACGATGTTTCAAAACGCAATTCTAATTGAAAAGCACAGCGGCAAACCCTTCTACTGTCAAGATATTCGACTTTCTTCATGAGGATACCTTCTCACTAAAACAAGAACATCCAATATTCTTACTTGAAAAATCAATATTTAGATTTTTTTTTACTCCATTTCTTCAAAAACTCGACCATCCCCTTTGTATATTTTGCAGTCAAATACAGTGCTCTCTCTCTCTGCGTGTGTGTCTATATATATACGACTTCTTGACACTAAGCCTCTCAAAAAATTACAAACCCCATCAATTCTTCAACTGAAAGGACAGAGAAGAAACTCACATTGTTGCCTCTACTCTCTCCTCCATAAACGCTTAAGGTAGAGAAGACAGAGAACCCATACCATACTCAAACCAACTGACCAAAGTGCTTCGGGTACAAAGTTCATATCTGTCTGGTTTTTCTTGCATGAAACTTGAAGAAAACTTCAAAAGTTGCTCTTGCTTCTTCATGTTTGAATGATAGTAGCAACATTTTGATAGAGAAACTAAAAAAATGGATGGTGCTGGTGATATATACAGAGTAAGTAGTGCACGTTTAAGCACTTCTTCTAATATATGGAGGAATAGTATCCCTGAAGCTTTTTCAAGGTCTTCTCGTGATGAAGATGATGAAGAAGCTCTAAAATGGGCTGCTTTAGAGAAACTCCCTACTTATTTACGTTTGACAAGAGGTATTTTAACTGAAGAAGAAGGTAAAGCAAGAGAGATTGATATTATGAACCTTGGTTTAGTAGAGAAAAGGGATTTGTTAGAGAGGCTTGTTAAGATTGCTGAAGAAGATAATGAGAGGTTCTTGTTGAAGCTCAAAGAAAGGATTGACAGGTATTGGTTCTTCAAACTTCAATTTCATCTCAGTTTCTGAAGAATTTCTTTTCTTTTTTTGATCAATTTGACCTTTTTCTTCAGAGTTGAACTGGAAATTCCAACAATTGAAGTCAGGTTCGAACATTTGAATGTTGAAGCAGAAGCTTATGTAGGAGGTAGAGCGTTGCCTACAATATTAAACTTCTCTGCTAACATGTTAGAGGTACAAAAGTTACAGAAATCATACTAGCTTGCTTATCTATTTTACTTGACCAAAATTTGTTATCTGTGAATTGAGCTCATTGGTTGCTCTGTATTCTTCCTCTCTTCAAAGAGGTTCTTGAGTTTTCTTCACTTACTTCCAAGTAGAAAGCAGCCATTTCCCATTCTTCGTGATGTCAGTGGAATCATCAAGCCTCGTAGGTCAGTAAAACATTAAGTTAGCAGTGTTTTTATACGACAAATTCCGCAAAATGGTTGGTTCCTCACATTAGTTCATTCAAATCTTGCAGAATGACACTGCTTTTAGGCCCTCCAAGCTCAGGCAAGACCACTTTACTAATGGCTTTGGCTGGAAAACTTGGTAAAGATTTGCAGGTAAGGAGATAGGGATTTTCGTATTTGTTTTCAAGAAATTATTTTGCCTTGTATATGATCTGACATTTGTGAAATTTCAGTGTTCAGGAAGTGTTACTTACAATGGACATGGAATGGAAGAGTTTGTACCCCAGAGGACATCAGCTTACATTAGTCAATTTGATCTTCATATAGGAGAAATGACTGTGAGAGAAACACTGTCTTTCTCTGCGAGATGTCAGGGGGTCGGACCGCGTTACGGTCAGTGATGCACCATTGTTTCAACACATCAGTTGTTTGATTAATAAAGGGTTTGAAATTAATTTACTGCGGGATTCTGAAATTGTGTAGAGATGTTAACTGAATTATCAAGAAGGGAGAAAGAAGCAAATATAAAACCAGATCCTGACCTTGATATTTACATGAAGGTGAGGAAGGATGGCGATAGAATTGAGTCCATAATCATAGTGAGAATAGAGTTTTCACTGTTAAAATATGCTCTAAATATTTGGATTCTGCAGGCAGCAGCACTAGAAGGGCAAGAGACTAGTGTGACAACATATTATATTCTCAAGGTACTTGCTGCAAATCTAATTAGGCCAGTGAGTTGCAGGATTACAAATATTGATATAACTAATTAATCTTTCGGCTTTTACAAATTCACAGATTACAGGACTTGATATATGTGCTGATACCATGGTGGGCGATGAAATGATACGAGGCATCTCCGGTGGACAAAAGAAGCGACTCACTACAGGTAAAACATTAGGCAATTTTTTTGGTATTGTTGGCAATAGTCTTTATGAGCATAAGCCATACCTGAGCATCTTCTGGTCTATGTGATGTAGGTGAGATGTTAGTTGGACCAGCAAGAGCACTTTTCATGGACGAGATATCAACTGGTTTGGACAGTTCAACAACATTCCAAATAGTGAACTCACTCAGGCAAACAACACACATCCTCAATGGAACTACTCTCATCTCTCTACTTCAACCAGCACCAGAAACCTATGATCTTTTCGATGACGTAATTCTTCTGTCAGATGGACTAATTGTGTACCAAGGTCCACGTGAAAATGTTCTTGAATTCTTTGAATCATTGGGTTTTAAATGTCCGGAGAGGAAAGGAGTTGCTGACTTCTTACAAGAAGTAATACTAGCTATTACTTCAAATATTATGTTTCCCTTGCCGATCTTTGAGCCGCTTTGAGCTTGTTTATCAACTTTTTCTGGTGAAATGGAACAGGTGACATCAAGGAAAGATCAAGAGCAGTACTGGGCAAGTAGAGATCAGCCTTACAGCTTTGTTTCAGCCAAGGAGTTTTCTGAAGCATTCCAATCATTTCATATTGGTCGAAAACTAGGTGATGAACTTGCTATACCATTTGACAAGTCCAAAAGCCACCCTTCTGCTCTATCAACTGAGAAATATGGTGTCAGCAAGAAGGAACTCTTTAAAGCTTGCATTTCAAGAGAATTTTTGCTCATGAAAAGGAACTCATTTGTCTACATTTTCAAATTCACACAAGTGAGCATTCTTATTCTTGTTTTCTGAAATTATAGCCATATTCTGTGTTCTCAAGGATCTGCATATATTCAAAAACTAGAATAAACTTTGAGCTCTTCACTGTTGTGACAATAATAAGTTCTTCCTTCAATTTCAGCTTATTCTTTTAGCTTCCATAGCAATGACAGTATTTCTAAGAACGGAGATGCACCGCAACACAATAACGGATGGTGGGATTTATATCGGTGCTCTTTTCTTTGCTATCATTGTCATTATGTTCAATGGCTTTTCAGAGCTTGTCATGACCATCATGAAGCTTCCTGTTTTTTACAAGCAAAGAGACCTCCTCTTCTATCCTCCATGGGCATATGCCATACCTACATGGATTCTCAAGATCCCAATCACCTTTGTAGAAGTTGCCATATGGACCACCATGACATATTATGCTGTAGGCTTTGATCCAAACATTGGAAGGTGGGGAAATTGAACTTGTCAATGAATTTGTTTCAAGTCCTTGGGACTTCAGGTTCCAGAATTTGCTGAAAAACCTTTCGTGGCAGGTTTTTCAAGCAGTACTTGATATTCGTATTGGCTAACCAGATGTCATCTGGGCTCTTCCGAATGATGGGAGCACTGGGAAGGAACGTAATTGTGGCCAACAATGTTGGTTCATTTGCATTGCTTGCTGTACTAGTTATGGGAGGATTCATCTTATCAAGAGGTGACTTGGAAACATTTACTCTCATTTATTTGTTTAGTGTGATGAGATTAAATTCTGATGATGAACCCTATATTCTTTTGTATTAGATAATGTGAAGTCCTGGTGGATATGGGGGTACTGGGTCTCGCCGTTAATGTATGTGCAGAACGCCGTGTCTGTCAATGAATTTCTTGGGAATAGTTGGAGACATGTAAGATTCATGTTCTTGAACTCCGACTAGAGTATATATTGAAGACTCAAAGAAAATGCTTCAGCTAATACTAATAACATGGAAATATCTTTGTCACGCAGATTCCTCCTAGTTCAACAGAGTCATTAGGAGTTACTTTATTGAAGTCTCGTGGAGTTTTTCCAGAAGCACGTTGGTATTGGATTGGAGTAGGAGCTTTGATAGGATATACCTTGCTTTTCAACTTCCTTTTCACCTTGGCTCTAAAATATCTCAACCGTGAGTATATCTGCATTTTACATGTCCAGTTTTGAAAGTTGAGCCTGCGGTTCTGATGATTGAACTGATTGCAGCATTTGGGAAGCCTCAGGCAATTTTATCAAAAGAGGCCTTGGCTGAAAGAGATGCCAACAGAACTGGAAATTTTATTGAACTATCAACAAGAGGAAAGAGCTCTTCAGGTAAGTCACAAGACTCTCGTACATAGATACGTTGCTTTTGTATCTTGTATGATGCAAGCTATAAGTTAAGCTTCCTTGAAACATTGCAGAAAGGGGGAAAGACAGCAAAACAAATTCCTCAGCTAGGGCACCATCTTTAAGAATGCCTAGCCTTGGTGATGCCAATCAAAATAAGCGAGGAATGGTTCTCCCTTTTCAACCGCTTTCTATCACTTTCGAAGAAATAAGATATTCGGTAGACATGCCGCAGGTACCTTAAGGCTTTAATTATGAAGCAACAATGTAAATACTAGCAAGCTTAAAGAACAATTGAATGCTAAAATTTCAGGAGTTGCAGACAATATGGATGAATTCATTCTCTAAGTAATTCTCCCAATTTCATTGCATGAAAAGTTTCTGAATCTGTTGGAAGTCTCTAAATTTCAAAATACTTTAATGTTCAGATATCTTACTTGCTTTTCACAACCATTCTATTGAAATGCTGGCCGAGGTGTGCATCCTGACGTTTGCCCCACACTTGCAGGAAATGAAGGCTCAAGGTATTCCTGAGGATCGTCTGGAACTTTTGAAGGGTGTCAGTGGTGCTTTCAGGTCAGGAGTCCTAACAGCTCTAATGGGAGTTAGTGGTGCCGGCAAGACCACTTTAATGGATGTATTATCTGGAAGAAAAACCGGTGGTTATATTGATGGAAGAATAAGTATATCAGGATATCCAAAGAACCAACAAACATTTGCTCGCATTTCAGGATACTGTGAGCAAACTGACATTCACTCCCCTCATGTGACTGTCTATGAATCCTTGGTTTATTCCGCATGGCTTCGACTTTCCCCCGATGTTGATTCGGAAACAAGAAAGGTACATTTCTTTCCTTTTCTTTCTTCTTTTTATTGGAAAACGATGAGGGGTGAAAGTAAAAGCATCCAACTTCAAGGATGCACGCTGTAGTGAATAGGAAGAGATAAATTCTAGATAGAAAACACTAGACTACAACTTTTCAGCCATCAGGTTATTGACAGTAAATTCAATCAATGTGTTGCAGATGTTCATTGAGGAGGTCATGGAACTTGTGGAATTGAACCCTTTAAGAGAAGCACTTGTTGGATTGCCTGGTGTGGATGGTCTCTCCACCGAGCAGCGCAAGAGGTTGACGATTGCAGTTGAGCTTGTTGCTAATCCATCCATAATTTTCATGGATGAGCCAACATCTGGCCTTGATGCCAGGGCAGCAGCCATAGTTATGAGAGCAGTGAGGAACACAGTGGATACTGGAAGAACTGTAGTGTGCACAATACACCAGCCAAGCATAGACATATTTGATGCTTTTGACGAGGTGAGACATATTTTTCTTGCTAATGAGCTATCAAACAGTTTCGGTTCGGTTTCCGTTTCTATTTTCTTCATAAAGGCTCTAATCTGATATTGTCACGTTCTAGCTATTTTTGCTGAAAAGGGGAGGTGAGGAAATTTATGTGGGTCCAGTAGGCCGCCATGCTTGCCATCTAATCAAGTATTTTGAGGTTAGCATATTATTTGCTTGATAGAGAAGATAATTGAATCGTACATTCCTTATTTCTAAATTCCTAATATTGAGGACTTTAACCTTTTGAAGGAAATTGAGGGAGTTCCAAAGATTAAGGATGGTTACAATCCTGCAACTTGGATGTTGGAGGTTACTTCAGCAGCACAAGAAGCAGTTCTCAATGATAACTTCACCAATATCTTCAAGAACTCAGAACTATACAGGTCTGACCACCTCACATTTCATTTTTCTTTTTAACAAAATAAGAAGGGGTGAGAAAACAAAAAGAAACTTCAGTGGATTTTGTGCTCAGATTTTGAGCTGAAAACAGCTATGATTGGAAAATTATTTAAAGAATCTATGTGAAGCTTCACAAGAACTACATCATTTTCTGATGCACATAATGTTACAAGGCTATATATTGACAATTTTCAGTGAATTATTCAGGAGAAACAAAGCCTTGATCAAAGAGCTAAGTGCTCCGCCACCGGGTTCAAAAGATCTATACTTCCCAACTCGATATTCACAGTCCTTCTTCACCCAGTGCATGGCTTGCCTATGGAAGCAGCATTGGTCATATTGGCGAAACCCACCGTACAATGCAGTGAGACTGTTATCCACAACAGTCATAGCTTTAATGTTTGGGACCATATTTTGGAATTTGGGCTCCAAAAGGTATAGAGAAGTTCAGCATATTCTTTACATAAGCACTAAATCGCCCTCCTTTTCTCCCTGGCTCTCCAACTAAAATGAAATGTTCTTGAATTGCAGAAATAGAAAACAAGATATATTTAATTCGATGGGTTCTATGTATGCCGCTGTTCTTTTCATAGGAGTGCAGAATGCTACATCAGTGCAGCCTGTTGTCGCTATTGAGAGAACAGTCTTTTACAGAGAAAGAGCAGCAGGAATGTATTCTGCATTGCCATATGCCTTTGCACAGGTAAATTGGTTTCGTTACTCCACCCTTCTGTCTTTTTGGGCACGAACTGATTCATTCATCAATGCATTAACCATCTATCGAAAGTTATACTGTACGAATACAGGACACAAGCATGAGAATATGAGCAATCAGAATTCAGAACACTAGATACTTAGATGAGACTTTTGCATTCGAGACTAACAGCTTTTTGCTTGTTTCGAGATTCTAGGAAATTCAACCGTGAGGCTTCCTCTCCTTAACATTTTTTTTTCCATGCAGGTTATGATTGAAATTCCATACACTTTAGTCCAGGCTCTTATATATGGAGTTATAGTGTACTCCATGATCGGTTTCGAATGGACAGCTATCAAGTTCTTTTGGTACATCTTTTTCATGTATTTCACCTTATTATACATGACTTTCTATGGCATGATGAATGTTGCCATCACGCCAAACCACAGCATTGCTTCTTTAGTTTCATCTGCATTCTACGCAATATGGAACCTTTTCTCAGGATTCATCATTCCTCGAACGGTAACTTCCCACTACCCTATGTGTTTTTATACCTCCTATCAATATCAAGAACACAACATGACTAAAGATGATTAACTCTTGATTCTAACAGAGGGTTCCTATCTGGTGGAGATGGTACTGCTGGGCATGTCCGTTCTCGTGGACCCTCTATGGATTGATTGCTTCACAATATGGAGACCTCGAGGATAAAGTAGAGGGTGATGAAACAGTGAAAGATTTCTTGAGGAATTATTTCGGCTTTCGGCATGACTTTGTTGGAATCTGTGCAATTGTAGTTGTCGGGATGTCTGTGCTATTTGCCTTCATCTTTGCGTTCTCCATTAAAACATTCAACTTCCAGAGAAGATGAGAGGTTTTTTCTTCCTTTTTGCATGGATAAATGTATAAACCAATCAACAATTTATCATCTCAAGTTCTATTTGTTCTATTGATCATAAATTTTGCTCCCGTTGAAAATGTGAATAAAAGTTGACCAGGCCAGCTTAAGCTAATTCATGATGAGAGTTAACTCCTGCAAAAGAGGGGAAGAGGGAAAATATGATGGGGTCCTCTCTGAGTCTGAGGGGACTTTTCAAGGCTCAAGTCTCGAGTGTTTACAAGGAAATCAACCCAGCATTTATAGGCATGGTTACAGCACTCCGACTCGGAGATTATTAAAAGTTAAAACAAAAGCCTAAAATAAAGTTCGAGACTCGAGAGGAAGAGAGAGATGGAACAAAGATCGTAACAAAATCAAACACTCAATATAAACCACTTCAGTATATGCTCCATATTAATATTATTAGCCTAGGACTGATGAACAGGTTTAATACCGCACATCGAAATGTCTTCATGAAAGAACAACTCTGTCAAGGCTGAAACAAGATGGAACTTCTAACAGAGAAACAGATTACTTTATCAGCTTGCCGCCGCATATGTTACAGTTGAAACTCAATTGAATATCAATATCTAAAAATACAACTAAAACTCTAAATTAGAAAAAGAAAGGGAAAAAAAAGGAACATGTCACTGCCTCATTTTGCCAAGTCATCCAAGAAGCTCTGCAACTCCCTCAAACCATCGGCGGATATGCTCCTGTGAACCCTTGGGCGTGGGGCAACCAAGTTACGGGGAGGCTCGGACTGGAAGCAAACCACGATAACAGCTAAATTATCGCCACTCTTCCTCTTCAAGGCTTCATCAACAAGATCTTTGCTGCACATGACTGGGTCATTGTGCTCCTGAAGCCTCCGCCTAGCAAAATCCACAGCGTTTTGGCTCCTGAACACATCCCAGATCCCATCACAACCTATGATGATGAATTCATCTTCCTCTGTCAATTGTCTAGTCATAAGCTCAGGCTCTGCACTCAATGGCCCACCATCAGTGCCACTACCTTTCAGCCCTTCCATGTGCCAGTCTCCCAAAGCACGAGCTACATTGAGGAGTCCATTGAGATAACCATCATAAACATACCCCCCAGATGCCTCAATGCGCTTC
>Ga0325414_1005234_pt1 | contig 13684 bp, 6 predicted proteins | sample PopdelMetagenome_8_FD_206183 | JGI IMG/M metagenome (GOLD analysis project Ga0325414, IMG submission 206183) | Populus deltoides microbial communities from Bellville, Georgia, United States - Leaf-PdKOR-R3 | ecosystem: Host-associated > Plants > Phyllosphere > Phylloplane/Leaf | place: USA...
AACAAAACAAGATTTTTAAACATGTTTGTATCAAGATAAGCTTCACCAAATCATTAACTACCATGCTGACAAAGTTTCCAGTCATCGATACAGATTTATCATCCAATTAAACAGTTTACTTGAAGAAAATTTAAACAGATACATGTTTTTTCGCCCATTTCTACAGTGACATGGTGCCAAACTGCAGGTTCCAGTGAGCATGTGCACCAGTTTCATTTGGTGAAACTGAAGGCCTTACTGCTTGCATTGAAGTCCAGAAGTCCTGAATAAAATGACCAAAACCAGCCTTTAGGTTCCTCTTGCGATTAAAATGAATTTAAGGAAATTAACCAGTGAGTAATTGGCATACACACAAAACGCAATTGGTTCTTACCTCAAGGGTCACTGCTCTCAGCTTCTCTGCTTCCAAGTTTTCTATATCCTTAAGACCGTCTTTCATAGCATCTCTTAGCGGACCCATGGCAGCGGTTTTCACTAAGATTGCCATATCAGAACCTGAATACCCTGAATAAATAAATAAATTCATAGTTTTAGACAAATGTCAGGGGATATATCATAGTCTTGAAGAGTAAATACCTTCAGTTAAGCAGCAAATAGTGTTCAAGTCTTTTTCAGATAAGGAAAATAATCCATCCTTCTTCAATAGATTGCTAATGATATATGATCTTGCTTCTACACATAGAGTAAACACCACAAGGTAATTAGTCCACATACTTCCAGCGTTAAAACTGCTGGTTCAGAAATTATATGACAGCTTAAGCTGCACCTGGTGAAGGCAAGGGCATATGCAGTCTTCTGGTTAGGTGTTTTAGGGCAACCTCGTCGAGATCATGAGGTCTACTTGTTGCACCTGCATGATGTATTGATGTATCAAATCCAATTCTGATGGTGCAGCCCAAGTTATGTTTGGTAGTAGGAATATGAAAGCATATGTATGGTTCAGAAAGAGAATAGAAACAAGATAATCTTGAATGCGAAGAGTGAGTTGCTGCAAAGAAAGAATTAACCAGGCTTTTGATACAAAATACTGTTAGTCAAAGACTTTCGTTCTATATCCTCCTTGTATGCATGGACATTGAAAACTATCGAGTACCTATAAGCAAGATCCGAGCAGTCTTGTTGTCCATGCTTTCCATCTCAGTTAGGAACTGCATCTTGAGACGCCTGCTGTATTGGTGTGCATACGTTGTACTCTACATTAACCATATAAAAATTAAAAAGAAAGCATCTTCTTCGCAGTATTATTTAGAGATACAGATTTGTAAGATGCCATTGGACTTGATGATAACAGGCACCAGGCATGGATTCTTGAGTAGAGTTACCTTATTTAGTATTAAATCAATCTCATCACAGAAAATGACTGCTGGCTGCATACAACGGGCTATTCCAAAAAGTGTCCTCACCACCTTTTCAGAATCGGCAACCTACAGCCACCGATTAAACCAGAAGAACGAATAGCTTGAAAAGAAGCACAACTCAAATTCAACATCAGTTTCCTAAATAATTTGAAAGAGCAGCACTCAAGTACATTTGAAGTTGCCTGAAGTTAATAACGGATGCCGTGTAACGAAATATTTGCCAATCATTCTAGATATCCATGAAGTAAATGAGAAAATACAAAAAAATCTTACCCATTTGGTAGCTAATGTTCTGGCAGATAAATGGAAAAAGGCTGCTTTCATCTCTCCAGCTATAGTTTTCGCCATCATAGTTTTACATGTTCCCTAAAACACCAGAAGCACTAAATATGCTATGTAAATCAGTAACATCTACGCCTATGATCAGAAACTACGTAGCTCAGTACTCACCGGTGGACCAAATAGAAGAAGGCCACTCCCAAGATCACGACAACCCTTAAATATGTCAGGACGCATTAAAGGCCATACCACCATCTGAGTGACACTTTTTTTGGCATGCTCAAGACCAGCTACAACAATGTCAAGGTAAAAAGAATGGTTAATTAGAAATGCTGAAGGACTTAAATAAGTCTACCAATAAAGAATAGACGAGTTTTTTTATACATCTAATTATGTTACCAATATCATCCCAGCAAACATTAAGATCCGTATCCATGATCTCATATATAATTCGTTCAAGCAGATGAGGTTCCAAATGTCGTAATTTTTCAGGTAGCTGGTAATCAGGACCTCTCAACATCTCCAAACTAGAATCAGAAAAGTACACGATTGAATTAGATGGCCAAGTGACAATCTTTCTTCAAGGACTAAAACTGGCCATTGATTATATTTCTCAACATTTAATTCAGACTCTACAGCTTAAGTGAAAACTAACCTTTTCTTTCTCGTCCCATCTGTTGAGCTACTGCCCATTTCTGTAAAATGAGGTATCTGCAAACTTAGGGGATTTTTTTGACCTAGAGGAGAGGCCGAAGCTGAAGATTCGGCCGGTGCTTTGAGTCGCAATTGAGCATTTGGGGCCTATGACAGTAGAGAATCAATTATCAAAAAAAGAAAAGGAAGCTAAATGATGTAGATAACGCAAAATTAAGGATGGAAAAGAAAAGGAAAAAAAACCAAAGTGAGGTCATTATTTCAAACAATAAGAAGATATATTCAAAACAAATTGAAAAAAAAAAGACTACCAACAAATTATCAAGCTATCAACTGATCATAAAAGGCAAAGAGTGAGATTTTGAATACCGATCCATTTACTGGCGACAATATGTATGGATTCGGAGGAAAGTTTGGTCGTGCAAGATACTTGTAGAACTGGGCTACCGATGGATGCATGGGAGTTTCTTGCCACCTATTGTTCAATTTAGTGCCCTGCGGCTCTTTGTGGTTAGGAAACAGCCATCCATTTGTTTCTGGCAATGCGAGTGCGTTCGCGACCTCTTTGGACGAGAAACTGCTTCCTGGTCGCGGCAGGTGTGTAATGCTTTGTTGTTGAGATCCAGAACTTCCAGGTACTTGTGGTTGTCGAGGGAAACTACTTCCTGAAGGCTGCTGCTGATGATGATGATGAGGAACACCCGGAAATAGAGGAATGCTCGGAAGAAGAGGAATCCGTCCTGTATTCTGCTGCTTCTGTAGATGTGCATTCTGTTCGTACAAGCAGCTGACTATTGAAAGAAGCTGCTTGCAAAAAATTTGATAAGCGTTCAAAAGACCGCCTGCTTCATTCTGTATAGCTTCCAGTGCCTGCTGATTAGACTCTTGCCTGAAGACAGATTAGAAACCAAAAACCACCATTGTGACATGACGACTACAACATAACATAGTTATAAGAGTAGTCCGAGGTACAGATAAATGAGTTTGATAGATTAATTTGTTTTTTAGCCGGTTGATTCGAGTCTATTAATTTTATTTTTCAGCTGGTTGACTAGAGTTTATTCACTTTTAAATGAAAGTTCATTGTTTCGGATAAAAAAATCTAAAAAAAAATACTTAAATAACATTGTTTTAGATTAAAAGGAAATATTGATTGAATCTCATTCAAGTTTTGATTGGATCATCATGATAACAGATAAATTTGTTGAATCACCATGCGAGTGGATTGACCAATCAGTTTATCCAAATTTAACTTAATGATCAACTCTCTAAATTATTTAAAATCAAATTTTATTTAGGCCGGACTTGAATCTAAAAATCATGGAGTTAATAACCGGATCAAACGAATTTAATAATCATTTATCATAATGCAAAAAAAAAAAAAAGGTGAACGTTTGACTTCACAAGCATCAATAAAGATTTGAGGAAAAAAGTATTTATCCTGTTTGAGCCTTGAGGTTTCGGGTCGTTCCAACTACCCTCCTATGCTTTGGTTTTTGTCAATTAACATCCTGAAGTTTCACAAATGTTCAATTTGAGGCAAAAAATAAACGAAAAACAATTTGATAATTCTTCTGTCACCGCTATTTGTAGTATGCCCCGAAACCTCAATTATTATTTGTAGTTTCAATAATAATTCTAGATTTTTTTTTAAAAAAAGGTTAAGGTTTAGTAGATACATATAATTAATATTTGTTCATGAATTAACATGTTTTTTTGCGAATCAATTATGCGAACCATTATCACTTGCAGATAACAATGGATGATGATAATTTCAGGCAAAACGTGAAGTTTACAAAAATAAAAATAATTATAATAACAATAATAATTTTAGATCCTTGAAAAAAAGAGGTCAAGGTTTATTAGATACAATTAATTAATATTTGCTCGTGGATAGATTTTGTAACCGTTTATCACTCGCCGATAATAATGGACGATGATGGTTTCAGGCAAAACAAGAAGTTTAAGAATAATAATTCTAGATTTTTATAAATAAAAAAAGAGTTAAGATTCAGTAGATACATATAATTAATATTTGTTCATGCATCAACATGTTTTTTCATGAATCAATTATGTGACCGGTAATAACTCGCCGTTAACAATGGATGATGACGGTGGTTTCAGACAAAACAAGATTGGTAGATCTATATAAAAAAATAGAATAAATTTTATGCTCCTTTAATATCACCAAAACTAAAAGGAAATGTAACTACTATTAAACAATAATCATCTAGAATTAATTTATTCATAAAACACTAATTAAATCATAAAAATCATCTAGAATTTTAAACTATATATATATATAAACCTATTCTCCAAATCTTCAAATCACAGTGAAAACATGCATGCTATATTTTAAGCAAATAAATTGAAAAAAAAAACAAAAAACAAAAAACAAAGCATGTACGTACTAACCTTCTTCGCTTATTCGAGCTCTGACTTTTATTTTGAGTAGGAGACAGATTTTTCCTCCCATCCTCATTTTGAATATTTTCAATGTTTTTATCACCCATCCAAATACTGTACTAGAACTCTCTCTTTTTCTTCTTCTTTTTCTTTTTCAGGGCGAGGGGGGATTACCAGAACCTTTTGCTAAGTGAATGTGGTATAGTTCTGCTCCAGGGCTTTTATAGAAAAACATTTATGTTAATATTACTGCCATTTGTCCATTTTCCCCCTATAACAAAAGTTATTTAGATTATACTAGCCAGTTTGCTCGCGCGTTATCGTTATGTGATGTTTTTTTAATTTTTAATATTGAATTATTTAACAATTAAAATAAAATGAATTCAACGATATAAACTTTTAAGGAAAAAAAAACGTATTTCTTTGATCAAATCTCCTCATTCTTATTCATATATTTCCTTTTCTTTTTAGAGAAAATGGTTTTTTTATTAGCAATATGGTCTTTTGAATTATAATTTAAGACAATTAAAATAAATATTCATAGGAAATTGAATGGTTTAAATTAGGAAGAAAAAATATAATTCTTTAACCAGAACTTTCAATTCTTATTCATATATTTCTTTTTCCTTTGGATGAAAATAGCGTTGACAAAAAGCATGCCCAAACACATTTTTTTGACCCCAAAACTCAAGATTTAACCTCCTTTTCATCTAAAAAAAACTCATTAAAAAAATCCTTGATAACCCTATTTCTAATCTCATAACACCCTCTAATCAATCTAGAATTTCAAAATTAAATCAAATGTAAATAAACTTTGTAGGCTTTATCTACTTTCCCGGCATGTTAAATATTTAAACAATCCTCATCCAACTCTACTCTATAAAACAAATCAATTAGCACCAAAGTATGTTTTTTTTTTTTATGGTTAGTCGAGATATTTTTCTCCTCCTTTTTTTTCCCTAACAACTCTCTCACTTTTCTCTTGATATTTAGGGACTGAAATGTAAGAAAATGAAGTTTTAGAATCCAAATATAAAAACTAAAAACCACGAGGACGAAATAAAGAATTACTAGCCCAGACAAAAGACGTTTTCACCTAAAACTGCGTGTCACAGATGTAAAATTACTGAGCATTTATATCCATGCATCAAGCATTTATATTGGACAGACAAATCGTTTTTACGAGCTACATATGGAGCTCCCTAATAAAGAGTGAGTTTTGTCTTGGAGCTCAAAAGAATCTGATGCTCATAACTGTACCAATCAAATATAAGATTCCCATTTATAACTAGGAAAAAAATTAAACAAGAGGAACGGGCGTTAGTTTACACTTTTGCTGACAGATAAATTAACGTTAGTTTACACTACAGGTCTCTCATACCCTCCCCTTCATATGTATGTGCGTTTAATTGTAGATGGAAGAAGAAGAATAATAAATAGGTGTATTTTAACTAGTCATGTAATAGATTTATTTTTTAGAAATTATTAATTTAAATTTCACAAACCTCTTAAAAATTATGATAATTGAAGATCATATATGCTTGTAGAGCTCTCTAATAAAAGTTGTGTTTCTTTAAGGAGATATGAGTTCGCGCTTAGAATGATTAGCATGCATAACATGTAGAATTATTACGGGATATAAGTTGCGTTACGCTGCAGGTCAGATTATATGTTTTTTTATAAGAAAAAAAAGTTATAATTCGAGTTATAGATCTAATTGGGTCAAGGAAAATGATTTTATTTTAATTAAATAATAAAAAAAAGACAACGGTAAAAAATTGATTAAATAAATATTTTAGAAAAATAATCACGATAAACTGGGAAAAAACATTTTTTTTAAATGAGAAAAATGATGCAGTTAAATTCTCAGACAATTAAACATGGAAAGACGAAATAAAATGCGGCTTAGGTAATGAGATATGGATAACCCGATAAAAAAAACACACAAAGCCAATATCTTTTAAAAAATCAATGTCAAATGATAAAATCAGAAGAAAAAAGAAAAAAAAGATGTCAATTTGTTTTAACTTTTCAAACTCGTGACCTATGTCATTAAACTAGAAGTACCCTATTTAGAAAAAGCACAAATCCCAAATCCGAACCAATCAAATGTTGAAAGATATAAAATCAGAAAAAAAAAATTAATTTAATGTTGAAGGATTAAACTAAAAGAAATAATTAAATGTAAAAACATTGCCAAGATAAAACAAATAGCAACCAAAATAATAAGGAAAAAAATTTGATATAAGAATAAAATTAAATTAAATATCGAGGGATAAAATTGAAAAATAAATTTAATTAAGAAAAAGATTAAAAAGATAAATAACAATTAAAAAAATAAGATCAGATTTCAGATATGAAAAAATAAAAGGAGAATGAAATTGAAAAAAGAAATTGCAATTTTATAAATCATTAAAAAAAAGGATCAAATTTGAAAGAAAAAAATTGAAGGGCTGATTTGAAATTTTTAAGTACCATAGGTGGAAACTGAGATTAAGAGAGAAAAGAAAGTGGAGAGAAAAGAGAAAATCTTGTTGGAGTCAAACTAAAGGTTATAACGCCATACACGTCGTCTTGTAAGGAAAAGGATGCCGAGACAAATCTAACGATATCAAAGAAGCCCGTCGTTTACCTCTGGAAGCCATCACATGCATAACTAGAAGGCAAGGAGCACTTGATGCATTGACACTTGCTAAGCACGCACCAACCCCCTTTTTTTTATTAATATTTTATATTTATTAAAAGACTAAATTGCCACTTAGTTAACATGAATATAAGACAAAACCCAATGTAAAAAGATGAAATAGCTCCTACCTAATAGCTTATCACTTTTTGATTTTTAAGGGTATTTGCATCATTTAATTGCTCTAATCAAAATAAAAAGATGAAAGTAACAATTGAGAAGTTCATTATCTTTTCTTTTTAAAGGAACTTTAGTAATTTTATTATGTTAAAAAAGGCAAAAAAAAAATTGAATTGTCCTTAGTCAATTATGCATAATGAGGACCATTGAAAAAGACTGAATTACTCTCAATACCAAGAACATTGATTCTTTTAGAAAAAATCAAAATAATAATTACATTATATTAGTGAATAATAATTTGAGTCATTGTAGTATTTATTATTATTATTATTATTATTTTGTAATTCTCGCAGAATTTCCACTAAAATATAAGTACCAAGTTATCAACAACACAACTAGTAAGTCATTATAAGCATTATATCCATGAATTTCCACTAAAATATTAGTACAAAGTTATCTACAACATAACCAATAAATCATTGTAATCATTATATTCATAAAGTCTAATCATTATGGACTTTTTCATCTCATCATATCACCCAATTAGAATACATCTAATCTCACAATTCAACCACTTCACATTTTATATGACAATCTTAACAAGATAATAATTAAATAAAATAAAATAAATAAATTTGTAGAAATCATTATAAAATAAATTCATGCATTATTAAATCATATATATATATATAATTCATAATATTTCTAAGAGTCTAATGAGTAAATACTAATAGCAATATTACATGTATCATTAATTTTAACATTGTTTATATATCAAGATTAATCCCAAAATTAGTATATCTATTATTTAAGAAATGAAGATGTAATCTTGAATTGTTAATTTATTAAATTACATTGCAAAATAAATTAGCAATTCAAGATTACATCTTCATTTCTTAAATAAAAAATATACTAATTTTGGGATTAATCTTGATAAGATATACTAATCACAAAAGATATACTAATAACATCTACTATTCCGCATGAGATTGTGATGTACCTGAAATTAATATAACATATAGTATAAACTAGTATGTTGACTCGCGCTTCGCAGCGGGTCATTTTTTTTTAAAATGTCAAAGAAATATTAAGAGTATAGAGAATGTTTTAAGTCTTTTGGTTCTGACAGTCATGTCAGACCCAAACGAGACCCAAGATTCTTGGATCTGACGGCCATGCCATACCCAATAGATCAACCTTTTTTTTATCAAATAACAATTGATTTATTTAATTTTTGAAACACATAATATAATTTATAATTGCTCTTTATTAAGAATTAGGGACAAAATTGAATTATATACCACATGATTATAAATTAATAATAATAAAAAAAAAACTAACAACAATAATCATGCTAATAATACTAACAACAACAACAACAACAACAACAATGTTAAACCCAATAGCCTTAGGTCTGGCATGAAAGTCAGACCCTAGAAACTTGGTTCAGGCAGCAAGGCTAGACTGAAGAGTCTGCGTCTAATAATTTTTGCCTGACCCAAGTAAACAACAAACAAACAGAGAATAATTGTGCACTTTAGTTGTTAGGAGAGAGAAAAGATTGAAAAAACGCAAACAATCAAAGAAACATCTCGCGAAAAGATAAGATGAGAAAGTGAAAATGAAACTAATATTATAATCCCAGTGAAATGTTTCTTAATCTACAGTGTTTTTCTCACGTCATTTAGCTTTTCTTATAATAAACCAAATAATTAATTCATGTAATTCATATAGCTTATTATTTTTATTAAGTTCAACAATACATTTTCAATAACTAAACACGATTATAAATTAGATATCCTTATCATCAGTCATACTGAAGCCACTAACACCACCTAGGGTAACTAATCAATTGAATTCCTGGTTGTTAGATATACTGATGCCACTAGTCTTATTTAGGGTAACTATTCAAATACCAATCTCGTTCGTTAGACAATCTAACACCACTAATTTTATTTAGGATGACTAGTCAAATACTAACCTCAGTTATCACAAAAGTTGACATTACTAGTTCCATCTAGGGTAACTAGTCAAATACCAATTTCGGTTATTGAACAAGTTGATGCCACTATTTCCATTCAGGGTAATTAATTAAATATCAATCTTGGTTGTCAGACAAGCTGGCGCCTCTAGTCTTATTAAGGGTAGTTAGTAAATTGTCATATTTTCAACGCTCATGTCACAATTAATATAGTTGCATAACATATTTAAAGAAACTACAGTTATTAGACATTAATAAATTTAAGCGTAATAAACGATTGTGGTACAAAACACCTTCTTGATGCTTGTACCCGCACTATAACCCCCTATTGCTATACAGGTCTTGTAGCCTCTCTTGTATTTAGCAGGTACATAATATCACACTCCATTCAATTATCCTCAAAACTTCATTCCAAAACTTATACCAATTTCAAGTTTTAATTCAATAACAAAAGGAAATCTCGAAATCTCTCATTCTTTTTCTTCTTTTCATGCAATTGAATTCTCATCTATACATTAAAACCCATTTATTGATACAATTCTTCCCAATTATAACATATAGTCATTCCTCTATAATCTTTAGTTTAGGCCAAATCTTAAGATTAATATTATCTTGCCATATTTTTATTTATTTAATTTTTTTTTATCAATTCAACCTTCACATTCAAGGCTAATAACACTACATCAACACATTTGCTCACCCAATAAAGCCAATTTCATTTTCCTTCATCAAACTAATTTTTGGCCAAATAGCCTTATCATGTTACCCATGATGAATTCTTTAATTTCTTCTTCACAAGTAATAATCATAAATAGATACAATAATACATTTCTAACACAATTCCACAAACAATTTAAATTAACCCATCCTAAAAAATTATTTTGGTCAAACCTAATGATTTGAAGGGGAATGGAAATTTCTTTCAGTTTTCTTCATTAACCATTCTTATCACACCCAATTTTACTCGTAATTCAAGACAATTAAATCAAATGAACTCAATTTCCCTTTCTACTCTCTTTGCCAAATGTTCTATAATATAAAAGGATCTATTTTCCTTTAAAAAACATATCATTTTTACATCACCCATCCCTTTTTCACATGTATTAACATACCACAACATCAATTAATCAATGCCATTCATTCCCTAAAATTAGTCTTAAGGCCGAATCCATCTCTCCAATTGAATAAATTTACAACATACTTACTCATTTAATACACCACACTTCACTATTTTACACAACTTACATGATAATTGAATCAATCAATCTCAATTCTAATTTCGTACACCTATGTTGAAGCCCTAACAATGGTGGGGATTAATTTTCTTTTCAATTCTTCCAATTGAATCATTACTCAATCATATTTCATGCTTATAAATATCATTCAAACACAATATCATCAATTTAAATAATTATTCAATCAAACCTAAATTTCATAATGCATATTTCAATCAAAATGTATTATTTCACAAGATACTAAACCAAACTTGAATCAAAGTTTCTCACCTTTTAAAAACAAGTAATTTGAAGGAAAAAAGAGGTTGAAAACAATTTTTCTTCTCCTTCTAATTCTTTCCTCCCAACCAGCCACTTTAGGCTCATTAAAACCCCAAGAAATCTCAATTCTCCTAGCTTGAATCCCTCACTAACCTCCTTTTAATCTCTTTAACAACTCCTTTTTATGTTTTAAATGGAAGAATTTCTAGTAGAAAAGATGAAACCTCCCTTCTCTCTTGCTTATGAAACTCACGACAATGCTTAGCTTCCTTTGGAAGCCAAACTTATATTTATATGGCTATTTTCTTCTAATTACAAATCAACCCCTAGTTTCTCTTAAATGCTACATTAGCCTAATATTTTCTTCTAATTATTCCATCTTGACTTGTTTTAAAATTCCAGTCATACCTAGAAATTTCAACATTTACAATTGATTTTAGATTATTTCATTTTTCTTATTTATCCATTTTACACGTGGATTAAATTTGTTAGTGTTTTTTTCTAAAAGTCTTTAACCGGGGTTTACATCTAATACTTTGTAATTTATTTCATATATTCCGTGTTCCAAATAATAGAACTAGCTTATAAAAATGTGTCGGAATTGGGGTTAAAATGGATTAAATATGTAATAGTTAAAATAAAATCAATATGAAGAAATTATTCGATAATGAGATTGCTTATAAAAAAAAGTTCTTTGATTTTTAATTGATGACGAGAAATGTAAAAGAAATATTAATTTCTCATAAAAGGGATTAAATAGGTTAGAATCATACTAGATCATTTTTCGAGCTACGTTATGGGCTAAATCAATTTTTTTGACATAAGTAAAATATTAAGGTGTTGTTAACATCTTTATTTTTAGCAAAATAATTTTTTAAACTACATGGGGATTGATCTCATGTGACCTGGTTGACTTGGCAGGTCCAAAGCCAATTTAGATGACCGATAAAAATATAATTTGACTAAAAAATCAAGATGACATCTTTTTTTTAAATTAAAACAACAATATATTAGGTCAATTAGGATCAACTTGAGTTAATCTGCTAAATTTGCTGTCTAAATCATGAGACTCTGATAACCCTATAGAAAGTAAATTGAATTACCAAACTCAATTCTCAATCAACCCAATATTGAAGGATAAAATTAAAAATAAAACTCAACTAAAAAGATGAGCCAGTAAACTCGGGTTAACCTGTCAAGCCTAGGTTATGAGACTAGGATAACCCCATAAAAATCAAATTTAAATAAATTATGAAGCTCGATTCTCAATCAATCAAATATTGAGGGATGATAAAAAAATCAATTAGAAAATGACATAAAAGCCACCTGAGTCAACTGATTAAACATGTGACCCAAGTCATGAGACTAATATAACTCAAAAGAACCCAAACCAAAATAAATTACGAAGCCCAATTCCCAATCAACCCAATATTGAAGGATGAAATTAAAAAAAAAAAAACTAGAAAAAAAAACTGAGTCAACTATCCTAACCCGCAATCTGGGTCATAAGATCATGGTAAAACCATAGAAAGCAAATAAAAAAATATATTATGAAGCCCAATCAACCCAATGTTGAAGGATTAAATTGAAAAAAATTAAAAAAAACTTAAGTCAACTCAAATTAACCTGTCAAAACTAGGTCAGGAGACCAAGATAACTTTATAGAAAACAATTAAAAAAAATTATAAAATACAACTCCCAATCAACCAAATATTGAAGGATGAAACTCAGAAAAAAAAATCAATTAGAAAAAGGACAAAAAAACATGAGTCAACCTTACTAACCCATAAAACTCATAACTCGGGTAATGAGATTATGATAACCCTGTAAAAAACAAATCTAGAAACAATTATGAAACCCAACTCCCAATCAACTCGATGTTGAAAGATGGAGTTGAGAAAAAAAATAATTAAATAAAGACAAAAAATAACCCGAGTCAACACGACTAATTTGCTAAACTCATGACCTAAGATATAAGACCGGGATAACTCTATAGAAAGCAATTTGAAATAAATTATGAAGTTTAATACCTAGTAAACCCAATGTAGGAGGATGAAATTGAAAAATAAACTAAGTTTGAAATTAAAACAAAAAAGTCCTTGAAATTTTAAGGATCAAGATACCTCCCTTCATATAAGAAAATTTGAAATAAACTATAATTCCAAAACCCGATAAACCTAGTGTTGAATAATAAAAAAGTTTTAAAAAATAAGTTTGGAATTAAAAAAAATCCTTAAAAATTTTAAGGATCAAAATAAAAAAAACTTTAATATTTTATTGTTCATTGCTACAGTAAAATGCAAGTCATTTCCCAAGATGTTAATGTTCCAAGCAACTTTTTAGCTACATGCTCCTGTAAATCAGTCTTTGTTCCCATCTTGGTGTGGATGGTTTGCAGGAGTGGATAGGGTGCGGGGAGCTCATATGAAAGTAAGGATGCCATTAAATCAAGTAAAAAAAAAAATATTTTTTTTCAAATGTGATCAAAATACTTCTTTAAAAAACAAACGCTTAAGTTAACATTTCTATAACTTTACCCCCTCCTCTCAAATATCCAAATATACTTGTGATGTTTCCTTGTAGATTGATATCAGTGTGGGGTCATCAAGAACAAAAGCTTGTGATTTCCTATTATGCATTTTGAGGGGGGGGGGGGGGGGGGGGGGGGGGGGGGGGGTTGGAAAAATAAAAAAAGTAATTTTTAAAT
>Ga0325414_1005235_pt1 | contig 13684 bp, 3 predicted proteins | sample PopdelMetagenome_8_FD_206183 | JGI IMG/M metagenome (GOLD analysis project Ga0325414, IMG submission 206183) | Populus deltoides microbial communities from Bellville, Georgia, United States - Leaf-PdKOR-R3 | ecosystem: Host-associated > Plants > Phyllosphere > Phylloplane/Leaf | place: USA...
AAAAGATACACTTTGCTTCTCGAACTTAAAATATCATGTAGATTATATAATTTCGGTACCTTAATATTTTTCAAATACAATTTTGATACAAAAATTTATTTTTGTTATTTTTTAGTATCTAGTTGAGAGAAGAGAGAGAGAGGTTGTCAAATTATAGTGGTAGAGAGAGAAACATGTCAGTGACACCGATCTAAGCCACCAAAACAAATAAAATTTGTGTTAAATGGTTCTATTTGATGAGGAGAATTCATATTATGTGTTTTTTTTACCTTTAAAGTTCGTGAAAAAACATATTTGAGCCTGAGTTGATTTTTGGTTTTGGGTTGATTTTGATTTTTGGGACATTTTTATTTTTATTTTTTTAGACCATGGGTAAATTTATCACGGGTTATAAGATGTTTTATAGGTGTTGTGGGTCAAAATGAGTTGAAAAAAAAGATTTTTAGTTAAAAAAAATACTTAAACCCTGATTTTTTGGCTACCAAGTGGTCAGATTGGGCGAAAGCAGAAGATGCGTTGTCTGTGTTTTTTTTTTCAAAATAAATTAGGGTGGATGACATGACATCCAACTTAGGGTAGCAAAAAGAAAATAAAGCCCAAGTCATGCGGGCCTCCCAGGGCAGGCCCACGTGTGGGATCTAACAAAATGGGTCAGGCCTTGTAGCGCCTTGCCTCTTCATTTTTTTTTAATTAATGATTTTTTTATATTTTTTTCAAAATTGTTTTATTGATATTTGGATTAATATTTCTTCTCTCTTTTATTTTGTTTAGAGATCCTCTTTTAAATGACAAAAAGGTTTTTGGTTGTGCATTTAATTTTTGAAGAGATTTTTCTGATTCATCTATAATTTTTTTTTTATCTTTTGTATAGATGAACTATATTTTTAAAAATTAAAAAAATGATCTTAAGACAATATTTATAATTTGTGCACCCTTGCATTATATTTTTTCCATTTTATTTTATTCAATTAGTTTAAAATATGTGTTTATTTCTATTATCGTTTGATTGAATAAACAACTATTTTAATAAATAAATTTAACAAATATAATCGGGTAAAAGTTCTGTCTTGCAAGATTAAATATCTAGATCTACACCTAACTCTCAATTTTTCCAGTTTTATTTTTAGTTATCATTTATGTTTATGTTTTTTTTATTTATTAACATATATAGTTCTCGATTTATTTGATTGCATCTACACATAAAGTTTTTGATTTTTACTTAGAATATTTTAAACTACAAAATTTTTTCGGAAAAGACTATGTATAAAATTGTTTTTTGAAAAAGAAATATCTAACCAGCGGTGAAGCACGAGTCAAATATCTTTTAGGCAATTTAATCATGATTGAAAGCTAATTGCTTTTGATTTCCTAGGAAATGGTGGAATTGGAAGAAAATGGGTAGAAATGAAAAGGCGTCAAACATGGGTGGCACGCCAGAGTTTTAAAAAAAATACATTTAGGTCCTTAAATTTAAAAAAATAACACAGATTATACAATTTAGATACCTCTGTTTTTTTTTTAAAATAATTGGTACAAAAGTTTATATGTATTATTTTTTGTCACATAAAATGAATTATTTTTGTATGTCCATGGGTTCCATGAGATGAGATAGGCTTGATGATATTTTTTTAGAGCCTCAATGTTGTCTAAAAATATAGATCTAAACTAAGGAGAATCTAAACCTCTTTGATTTCAATTGTTGGACCCTTTTTGGGTATTTTGAGTTGATGAATTGGTTTTTAAGTGTTTCAAAGGTGTTATTAAGGTGTTTTGGGGTTGAAATGATTTAAAATTGGGTTTTTATTTTTAATAAAAGAGAATATGGGTTTGCAGGCAACATGTCGTCTTCCTTGGCATGTGACATTTCTCTTGTGAATTTTTTTTTTAAAAAATAAAAACGAATGACAGATTGTCTACCCTTTTAAAAAATAAAAATAAATAAACCAAGCCCATGTGCATGGGCTTGAAGGCGCGCCCATGCACCTAGGCATTTCTTTTCAATGGCCCAGGCATGTTGGGCCATGGACCCGCACACATTGCTTCTTTTTTTCTTTATATATATATATATATATATATATATATATATATATATATAAAAGAGAAAAGAATTATTTAACCTAGTTGTGTCCATGTTCCGGATCATGATATTTAGAAAAAAAAATATCGTCTTGATTTTTTTAGTCAAATTATAATTTTACTAGTTATTCGAGTTGTCTTTGGACCCGATAAGGTGACCGTTTCACATTAGGTCAACCTCCATATATTTTTTTCCCCTAAAAAATATGTTAACAGCACTTAATTTGTTTCTACATTCAACAAAAAATTTGTTCAATAAAAAATTTGATCTAACTTGTAATGTAGCACAAGTAATTATCTAGTACAATTTTTTTTGTTGTGATTGTTATTTATTATTCGACTGCCCATGAAATTTCTCCAAAAAGTGGAGAAATTGCTCCATGCTCTTTTATTAAAATTGATCCCACTAAGCTGATAAGAAGAATTCACGACTTGTAAATGAGTTTTAATTTGAGTTGAAAAAAATATGCATTCGATTAAATTTGATTGATTTATAGCTAGATTAGCTTGAGTAAATTCAGTCAAATCAACATCAAATATGTTTTTAAAAAATAAAATATTTTTTTAATAAAAAATAATAACGATTGACATTGATTGACTCCAATCTTTTTCCAAATCAAATTTAATAAAAAAATAAAAATGAAATACAGAAATGAAACGGAACGTGCATCCTTCTTTGCCAAGTTGAAGAGAGAGGCCCTTTTATGGGCCTTTTCCAATTTGGGCCTTCGCAGAAGCTATAAAATACGAGTCAGTCCTCATCATGAGTTTTTTTCTTAGCAATAGCAGACATCAACTCTTTTGAAGACCTTTTAGTGGCTCCAATTTGGGCCTTTCCAGCTTTGTGAAGTGGGCCTTATTATGATTGTAATTTTTTTAACCAATAATTAATTAATAAATAATAATCTCTAGTTTATTTTGGCTGTTGTTATTTTTTTTTTATTTTCTTTATAATATCGTTCTAATTCGAAAAATTCTGGTTGTATGCGAGCAGGTGTGAATTTGTTGAATTAAATGCTTCTGATTTGACAAGACAATATGACCTTTTAGAAGCGGTACTAGTCTGTAGCCGTGCTATACCACGAGCTGATATTATTGTTACGAAATTTTCATTAATTTTATTATATCTAATAATATTCATTAATTTAATTTAAATTGAAAAACACCTGACAATAATAATAATAATAATAAAATAAGTCATTGATATCATTTGTAAAGAAAAGAAAAGAAAAACAGCTAGAAATCCACCACCACTCAATAATGGAGATCACTCATAATTAAAAAAGTTTGTTGAGTTCGTTGAAACTTCACTATAAAAAATTTACAATATAATATAAAAAAAATGTATGGTTTGGAGCAATGCCTTTTATTTTTATATTACTTTAATTTATATTTTTTAGTCCTTTTATTTTATTAAAAAAATTAGGTTTGGGTTATTAGAAATCAATAGAATCAATATTTTAAATAAAATATTTAATTTTCCATGTTTTTTTTTAGATTAACATAAGTATCCGGATCAGTTTGCGCGCATCTCGACTAATTATATAGGCTCTGAAGTTAATGACCATGTAAGTCTTTAATAATCCTGAGATTTGTGAACTCAAACTGGTGATTTTTGGAAAATAAACACAGGACTTGACTAGTTGAGTTACACCCCTCAAGGTTATAAAACACTGCTCTAATTACGAGTTATTATCATGTTTATTTATAAGTATTAATTATCATCATACAATTTTCAGTATGAAAAGAAAGAGGCAAAAAGCCATCGACACCGACTTATAGTATATAGAAATAGCAATACCTTGATCAACACATGCATGCATTGGAAAGGCATTTTTTTTTTTTTTGTATCTTGAAGCTCAAGCATGAAGCAACAAATTGAATTGGTAAACCTTGTTCTTTTAATAAAATTTTATACAAGTAAAAAGGATGAGATTTAAAATTCGAATTTCATTAATTTTACCTCATATCTAAAGCCTTTCCCTCAGCAAACACAACCTTGTCTAGCAATAAAAGCGACTCAACCAGCGACGACTTTGATGTAGTCATGACCAGCTATGTGATCATAGTCTACAATGGCTCTATTTGTGCAGCTGGGTTCACGAGGATTAGGAGCTCTCAAGATCAAACAATGAGCTAAGAGAACCTTTTTTTTCTTTCTCGACAAGGCGTGGTGGGAGGTCATTATCTTTAAAAAAAATAAAAAAATAAATCAAAACACGGCCCCTCTCCCTCTCCCACACTTTCCCCTTCAACCTTTTTAGTTGGTCAAGCCTAGCTGCCTCGAAAGGAACTCTATTTCAACTCCCTGTGTACATCATGCTCTTGTGTCTCCTTTGTAAAAAGTCATGGTAGCCAGCCACACGTATTAATTACAAGCAAACCCTTTTTGTGGGTTTTCTTTATTTTCTCGTTTCAGGGATCAGGTATGTGTAGTAAAGTCAGTCCTCTTCGTAAAGACTACAGAATTCACCTTTCAAGCTTAATTAATGCCTAATCATTCTCTAGTTGATGTTATACTCGGTTGTTGAATGATTTGGTGTGGCCTCCGAGTTGGACTCTAGCAAATTTGCTTATTTATTGGCTTTGAAAATAGCTAGAGTGTGTGTGTGTGTGTATATATGTCTAAACTGTGATGTATGCTCTGGATATTGACCGCCACTATATATATATATATATATATATATATATATATATATATATATATATACACTGTTTGTCAAAGATTAGAATGGGGATTTCCTCAAAAGAAATATCATGTCACAGAAAAATGGGTTCCTTGAATTTAATATAAGGGATAATTATAAAAACCATTTTTTAGCTTGATCATAACTTTAATTTCCTTCTACATTTTTATATAAATTAATTACTTTTTTTTTTTTTTATCTTGGTTCAAATAAAATGCTTTGATAAATTATTATTAAACATGTAAATTAGCACGAAGATAAATGTAATTTATGATAGTTCAAAGATAAAATAAATTTCAAATCAAACTATCCTAGAGTTTTTATAATTATCCCATAATAAAATGCAGGAAGATAAAAAAATCCAGGTAAGTTTTCTTGTCATGCAAAAAAAAGTATTCGGATAATTTAATTTGTTAGTTATAATTGGATTTGTGTTACTGATATATATATATATATATATATATATATATATATATATATATTAAACCTGATTTTACTTTACAGATCAATTTATGATTAAATTTGAACAATTATTTTTAAAGATGAGATTTGACCCTAACAAATTAAAACGATTAAGTGAAAACATAGTTTGATTTTTAATTTTTTTAAAACATCTTTTTAATTTTTAAATAATATTATTAAAACAATAATATTTTAATTCAACGATTTAACTAGGTTTTAATATCCATGGACACGTAAGAAATATTACGACTTGAAACTCCTTTCACAATTGGAAATATTATAAACCTCTTAATAGGATTCACTCTGCAAGGATTGGATATATTTAATTAAGGTTTTGAAGTTTCCTTCATTATAAATAAATAAATAAAAATATTTCTCTTCGTCTTGCTGGTCTTCTAGCTAGATAACAAACAAACTTTTTTGCGTGAAATAATTAAATTCTATTTTGCATAAGATCCATATATAATTAAATCTCAACAACCGAAGTTTTGTGTGAAGTTTTCTTGCCAGCCCAAAATAAGCAAAGGAACAGGGTAAGTTTTCTTTAAGTTCTACCATGCATGCATATGCATAAAAAAATAATAATTATATTAAATGACAACGACTACAAACCGTAATTTTTTGAACAAGCTAGCTGTGAGTTAATTTTCTCCATATAATCAACGTAGCCAAATTAGCAATTGATAATCTAAAAGATTATAGTCAATCTTGCTCTGTCATGTTATTGTCCTGTAGAAAGAATTGGTCTAAATTTTGTATCTTTTTTTCAAGAATTATATTTTATAATATAAAGTGATGAGATTCAAAATACAAGATGTTTAGGAATAAAGCTGATGTGTTGGATAATTAGCTGATTTATAATTACTTCAAGCAATATGATCTATTTTTTCTAGTTAAGGTTTCTGGTAACTTGATATAAAAAATTCAGAGGATTGGTCACTGCTAGTAAGTGATGCATGGTAAGCTACGTAACCGGTAGCTGTAATAGTAGCAGTTGATGCCTAGTAAGTCAAGATAACTTGTAGCTGTGGTAGTAATAAGTGGTGTCTGGTAAGTGAAGTGACCGGCAGTTATGATAGTACTAGTAGTAGGTAGTGCTTGATAAGTTAGGTGATCGATAGTTGTAATAGTAGCAAATGGTATATGGTAAATCAAGTGATTGGTAGTTGATACTTGTAAAAAAACCCTTTTGATGGATGTAAGGATTCTACAATGATAAAGTTAGTAACTTTATAAAAAGAGAAAATAAATGATATTTTAGAGAGATAAACTATGAAAATATATATGTGCGAGATATTTATAACATATGAGTCTTGTTCTTTTATAGAAAGAAGGGGTTAAAATGTAACTTCACCCTTGTGATATTTTGAGTTGTATCTCAAAATAATATGTATATGATCAATGAAAAATACCGAGGGACTCGCATGGGGTCCTAGAAAAATTCTCAACGGAGTGCTGGGCTCGGACAAGGTGCTTGAGCCCATTAGAGATGAAAAATAGATACAAGTGCGTTGTCTAGACCCAAGTATTTTGGGCTTGGGGTGCGCGCCTGCACTTGAATGTGTTGGGCTTGGGGGCGTCCTTGAGCCCAAAGGGGTGCTGAGCATCACTCCCAATGTATGGGCTCGAGCTCCTTGCCCGAGCCCATGCTCCTTAGGTGTTTTCTTTGGGTTTTTTGGGTTCATTTTAGGGTTTTTTTTCGCTCTACTTAATTTTGGATCCATCAATAGCCCCCTAAGTCTTTGTGATATTAATCTGCAAAGACTTTTAAAAATGTGTGGCTACCAAAACAAGTTAATTGAATTTTCTTCATATGAGAAGAGGGGTTGAAAACCCGAGTAAGAAACCGGAGAGTCTGTGTGTAGGGGTATGCACTATGCTTAAAAAAAATCCAAAGAAACCAAAGGGCATGTTCCCTTATCCCTCTTATCAAGGCTTTTAAGGCTACTAGCTTAAGTAATTCTTACCCCTTGAGCAACTCCTTGTTGGACCTCTTCAAATATGTTCGTGTAGACTTGTCTTCTTTTTTAGCAACGCTAAATAGCTTTGTAGAGCTTTTCTTGGTGGTTATGTTGGTGCTGAAGCACGCCATTAGCTTGACACAGAGGTCACTGGACCCTTCGATGGAGTTTCAATCCAAATTATTGTACAAAGCACACGTAAACCCTGAAAAGGTTGTGGGGAAGATTTTGCACATTGAGTCACTATCTTGGATGACCAACTCTAAGCACCTGTGCACATTCAGTACATGCTCCCTTGAGTTAGCTAGGCCATCATAATTATCCAGACTAATGTTTGTGGAAGTGTACTCCTTAGGGAGTCGAGTGTTTAATTGTTTGGACAAGGAAAAACCCCTTCACTGACGAGGACTATAACCATTCTCTTAGATATGCTCATGTATAAACCTTCTCTTAGTCATTTGTCTGTTAGGCTCTTGGGAGCCTAAAGAGTTTGATGTGGAATGATGGTTACAGTAACTGGTGTCCATCTCATGGTTGTTAGGAGGAGGATGTTTAGAGTATTGGCTCTATATATGGGTATCACAATAACACGAGCGACCCCTTGAAGGACTAATAGGATTGTCATTAAGTTTAGTTTCTTTTGTGTAGTGTAATTGTCTACGAGCGCCTAGTGCAGCCAATGGTCGTGGCGTTGGGGCGTGGTGTGTTGCCGATGGTGTAAAGACTTATCAGTGTGGCAATGTCTGATTTTGACCTTGGGTTGCTGACATGGTCTTAGTGAGGAGTTGCACTTGACTAATGAGTTGTTGAAGGTCTGGTTGGGTAGAAATGTTCGTGGTGACAAGTAGATTTGTCATGTGTCTTGACCTAAGAGTGTCTTGGTTGTGTACTATGGAATGATCTAAAAACAATTTTTAGAAACTAATGGTTTTTTGATCATTTTTCCACGTACGACGTCAATTAATGAATCCTAAAATCCAAGATGCTTAAGAATAAAGTTGATGTGTTGGATAATTGGTTGATTTCTTAATTCAAGCAATCTAATCTATTCTCCTTAGTCAAGATATTCAGTTACTTGATATGGAAAGCCCAGAGGGTTGGTAACTGGTAGTAGGTGGTGCTCAGTAAGTTAGATGGTTGGTAGTTGGTTGTGCAAAAGATCCCCTTTGATTGATGTAGAACTTTCTAATTATAAAGTCAACAACTTTGTAGAGAGAGAAAGTGCAATGATATTTTGGAGAGATAAACTTTGAAAATATGTATGATAAAAAATTAAGAATGAAGAGATTGTGAACCTTGAATTTAAAAGATTTATAAGGTGTTTATAACTCATGAGTCTTGTCCCTTTGTGAAGAGAGGGCTAAAGTATAACTTTACCCTTGTAATATTTTGAGTTGTATTATATTCAAAACAATACGTATAAGATTAGTGATAAACACTGAGGGACCCACGTGGGGTCCCATAAAATTTTTCAAGAAAAAGCCAGACATATGAAATGTGCTCGAGTTCATTAAAGATGAAAAATGAGTTCAGACACACTACCTATACCCAAACATTTTGAGCTTGGTGTGCGTGCTCGCACCCGAGTATGTTGGGCTCGGGGGGGCACTTGAGTCCAAAGGGATGGTGGGATGTATGTCTGGCACCTTAAATGCTGGGCAAAATGCCAAGCAAGGTGGTGGGACGCATGCCTAGTAAGGCAAGGCGTGATAACACACCCATGCACTAAGCATAGGCTTGGGATCTTGCCCAAGCCCATGTTTTTAGGAGCTGGGTTCAGGTTCCTTGCTTGAGCTTATACTCATTAGGTGTTTTCTCTAGGTTTTTTGTTGATGCTTTAGGTCCATTTTAGGGTTTTTTTTTGTTTTATTTAATTTTGGATCCATCGTAAGGTAATCTTACACAATAATCTTGTAGAATTTACTAACAGAGAAAATATCAATAATTAGATATGTATTAAATAAATATTTTTCATGAGTGAATCTTACAAATTTAATTGATGATTTTTTTTTGGTAAATGAAAATCAACATTACTTAAAAATAGATATATGATAAAATAACATGCTCATTATCATGAGAATTACCCATATATAACGTAACAACAACATAAAGAACAATATATAAAATCCTTGTATTAATTAAGATTACAAATGGCAATGAAGTAGACAAATTTTCTCCATTAGAGTGATCATGCCAACAAAAGCTTCAAAAAAGCAACTTAATTTGTGTGATCTCTAAGAGAAGAAAATTCATCTACTTCACCCACTTCATGAAGACGCAATCAGTTTATTCCATTGCAAACTGTCTAAAGTTATTAGTACTGCTCATCGCCCAGCAAGTGCTCCGTAGCAAACCACTTCATGCATGTTTCCTGAGAGTTTTTTGTTACTGAGCACACGCTTAGATAAGCCTACTAGCTAGGGCTAATTTCTTAAACACCAAATCAAGCAGAAAACTGATAAAAACCTTCCGAGTATTTTTCTTGCACGCTAATGTGCAAATTCGTCTTCTGATCCAGTGATGCATTCCTTCTCAATTTCTTCAAAACCTTCAAGAGATGGGTGAGGAGAGTGACCTTTGCCAAAAGACCTAATGTGATCCTTGAGTGACCTTTTGTGTTTGAAATCAGAACCACAAGTACAATACCATAGCTTTCCACAATTCTTTTCATGGGTTCTCCAATCTCCTTTAACCGCAAATGTCTTGCTGCATTTTCTACACATAAATGGCTTGGCACCGTGCTTCCTTTTGTAATGGGTTTGAAGGGTCCTGAAGTCTTTCAATGGCTTAGCTCGTGGATGGTTGATGTTGTTCTTGCAACCTTGTGCACAACAATAGCATGGAAGCCTCAGCATTGCTGCTGGTTGTGTTCCTTTAAGTGAGTCTGGTCCCTTCCTGAATTCGGACCCATGCCCCCACATATGCATCTGCGCACAAGGAAAACTGTTAACTACTTGATCTCAATCTTGCTAGAGACCATGGTTAGTTTACTGCTTAATCTTCTAGCCAAAACTTGCGAATCGTTAATCTTTAACTAATTAAAAGTTGATAATCATAATTAAAGGAAGAGGATCCAAAGTAGTAACCTTCATCTCCAAATTCTCTTTATAGATATCTTTAGACAATTTTACAACTGCATGCTTGCATTGTTTATCTTACCCCTCTAATCATTTTTCAACTTCTTGTCCCATCTTTTTATAAAGGCTACCAGATTTCCACTTACACCAAATAACTTTCCTTTATCCTTCCACCCAAAGAGGAGGAAATGATAGAAGAAACCTTTCCTTGGGTGAATGGGGCGTAAATATACACTTCATTTTCTCCTTTATAATAATTTATCTTATGGGTACTTGTCAACCAAACACTAATTATGAAAACAGCAAAGATGATCAAATGCCATGTTATTGGACTCAAATATATACATATACAAGGATGATATAATAAGATAGAAGCTTTTATAATTTTTTTTTTAAAAAAATAATCAATTTTATTACGTTCCTCTTGGTTTTGATGGCATCCTATGCTGCCTTAACTGTTGTACCTTATCTTTAAGCTAATTGCTTGGTGCTTTAATGGATCCTTTGGGCTTTATTTTTTCTTTTCTCTGAAAATAGCTACCTTAACTTCCATATTATTAGATTTTCTCCCAGTTTATATATATGGAATATGGGGATATAGGAGTGACCAGGTCTAGTCCAACGAACAAAATTATGGGTGGAAAGAACATACATATGGTAGGAGTATATATCATGGTATAACAAAGCATACCCTTGATGTTGTCTGCAAATATGAAACTTCTTTCCTTTGAAATTTAGACCGTGTGGCGAAATCTACGGTCATTCTATTTCAGCAGACCCAACAACCGTTTGGTCTTGGATCATTAGCATCATCAACTTTGCTTATATCATTTATTCTCCTCGAAGAAAAATCCTGAGCATTCTTAATTGCACTGCTTCTTTTTTTTTTAGACATTTATTTTTATTCTACCACGCCTTTCTTTATCATGATTAGGTTTATAATCGTTGATTGTAGTGTTCACTTTTCCCTCTTCTTTTTTTCCCCACAGATAAATTGTGTTAGTTATCTGTCATCCCTACAAAAGTATAATTTAGACAATTTCCCCCCAAGATTTTCTCCCTTGACAAGAAATTGGAGTGGACGCATCAACTAAATTCAACACAAGTTTTTAAAGGAATTCAATACAAGTTTGGTATACATGCAATAGGCATCAACCTCTACAGATAATGGGAAACTGGGGAGGTATGAGAAAAACACCAATGACTAACATTCTTTCCTGTTAAAAAAAAATAGTAGATGAAATTTATTAAGCTTATGATCCCAAATTATGTGCATATATAGCCATGGCAAAAAGAAAAATAAAGAAAGAAAGAATGCACGCGTGATGCATATAGTCCTCAAGAAATTACAAATAGATATTGTTTGTTACTGAATCTATATTTGAATTATTCATGTGCCAAAGAAAAGATTAGTTGGTAAATAATTAGCTCACAAGATTAGAAAGAGAGATTACTGAGAATTAAATTACTGACCTGCATGTTATTGTACCTATTAAAGGTCTTGCTGCATATAGAGCAAGCAAACTGCATGGGCCCAACAAGGATCTGGGCAGGGGTTGGGATCCAAAACCTGCTCTCTGAGTTGAAAGAATATCCTTGAAAGTTTTTCTTCATGGATATTTCTTCCTTGAGGTCAAGAACCTCAGTCTCAACTTCGGAATCTCCACTGTTAGGCAATCCAATGTGCAAAGCCACCGTAACCTCCTTCTCTTCTTTAACTCCAACAGTGCTCTCTTTCACTTCCATGTCTCCATCTTTTAATGCCTTCTTCTCTGTGAACCTGCTTAGAAGAGGCAAGCATTGAATTGTCTCTTTCATGGCCTCTCTTTGTTGAGGCTGCTGTTGAGGGAACAAGCTTGGAAGTCTTAGTACGCTCATGGGGTTTGTGAGCTGAACTTGTTGAGTCACAGAAGAATTAGAAAGAGAAGAAGAAGATGAAGAAGGAGAAGGTGAGGAAGATGGCTTAAGCCATTCAATGAAATTTGGGGCTTGAAAGCAAAGATTCCTGTCCTCTACATGGTAGTTACACAAACCCATCTTGTGGGAATTCCTTGATTTCTCTCCTGAGATGGTTTATATCCACACTTTATGTGGGAAAGCTTTGCACTTAATGGCTGGTGTTTTAAAAGATTGTTTCATTTGTCTTTTAAGAAGTCTTTATTTCCCCTTTCTTTCTTGTCAACCTTTGGCCCAAGTTTGTTTGATCTGAGAGAGAGAGAGAGAGCGAGGGAGAGAGATTAGTGGTGGGGGTAGAGAAAATGACATGCAAAAATTGAGACACTAATGAAGAGAATCCTAGAATAGTTTTAAACTATATATATATATATATATATATATCCCTTTAATGTATGAAAAAAAATAAAGAAATCCAATATACATTATTCTAAAAAAAATACATTAAATTTCTTCTTCAATTTCTTTACCACGCTAGGATCATAGAATTTGACCCATGCCCACGTACACCTTTTTTTTTCTTCACAAAATACTTTGACGAAGGAGTGCAAGATCTCAATAGGATGGAAGGAAAAAGGGGCAGAGAATATTTGGTCAATACCTAAAAGAAAAGGAAAACGATAATAAATTGAATCAGGTGCCTGAAGGAATGTTAATAAATCCTTAATCTATGCTTAGTGCAGTTTAACTTCCTTGTCATAATACTATTCTATGCGAGGAGTAGTCCTAAATTAACGTTCTTAATGAGGTGTTGAGGTTAAATTCCAATCTAAGCTGCTAAAAGTCATCTTTCATTATTGCTCGACGAAAAATTAGAACATCATATTCTTTCATAAATTAATTACATTATTTATATCCGATGATTATCCTAATATTTTAATTTTTTAATTTAGGGGAAAAAGAAAATAATATGAAGAAAATGCAGAGGCACCCGTCCATCCATCAACGAATTTTATTTTCTTCCACTACCATCATAACATAACATTTTTATATATTGCACCTTATAGTAACATTAATTACCACTCAAAGCTCATCTATTTCATCCTCAATTTATTATTAACTACTTTGGTGTTATTTTACTTATAATTATCAAATCCGACTTGAAAATTAATCAATCCGGATTACAGGGTAGACAAGTTAATCTTTATATATATATATAATTAAAACAACATTGTTATAAAAAAAATCAATGAAAAAACATAAATGTGTAATTACCTCTTACAGGAGATTCAAGTGACCGTTTGATTGTCAATGGAGAAGGAGCAAGCGGCTTAAATTAGTAAATTAAGTATATTAGAGGGGTTGGTTTGACCTTATTTGAAAGCTTATGGTGCTATAATTAAATTTGATGATGTAACATATATAGGGAATTTACATCATTTTTTAGCCTTGGCGAGAAGATATATAAAGTTTTGAAATTATTAATATTGGTTTAACAAGTAATTAATTCGCATTTCTTTTCTTTTTT
>Ga0325414_1005236_pt1 | contig 13683 bp, 11 predicted proteins | sample PopdelMetagenome_8_FD_206183 | JGI IMG/M metagenome (GOLD analysis project Ga0325414, IMG submission 206183) | Populus deltoides microbial communities from Bellville, Georgia, United States - Leaf-PdKOR-R3 | ecosystem: Host-associated > Plants > Phyllosphere > Phylloplane/Leaf | place: USA...
AGGACTAGTACTACACTGAGCTGAGCTATTGTTCAATATTTTACAATTTCTTTTCCATCAACCATATTATACATCTGCATTTATTTTTTTTCCATTGAGATGGGCTAGGTTTCAATTGTAAGTCCATATTGAATTGGGCCAGAAATGGCTCTTTTGGAGCATTATAAATAAGGCTTGAAGCCCATGTAATGCACAAAATTTGTATTAAAAAAATGTCATTTGTACCATGGGCTGGATTAGAACTATGATTTGATTTTCTCTTTCAATTTATCCAAATGGTAGAACATCCCAGAGAATTTAATTTTTTAAATGAGTAGGGAAACAAATATTAGAATTGCCCTTTTAATATTTTCTAGAAAAAGAATGTAGTCTTCATGATAATATTCTTTACGTCAAATAAAAAAAAATGCTTTTATTCTATTAGAGTTTAATGTGTGATATTGTGGTAATTTTGACGGTTATGATTTAATTTTTTTATCTAAATTTAATATTTTTTAAATAATTTCATTGGGTAAGAAATTTAATGTTTTTTTTAGAATTCTGACATAATTAAGAAATTCAAATTATTACTAGATAAAATTTAATAATAAAATATTTTGGAGACAAAGTTGATCTACCCCAATTAATTGAGCTATATTTAAAGTTTTTGTTTTTGTTTTTTTTTTTTAAAAAGTCTTGTTAAGCACAAGTAATTGAGATAACTTGAAAAAATCTACATCAAACGTGAGTCAATGAGCAAAAACCTATGAAATTCGTCGATATCATATTTATTTGACATATTTGTTTTTTATTTGTATAATTTAATAACATAGTGAAAATATGTACAATAAAAGATGGAGAATTTCAATTTTCTTCTCTCTCTCTTTTTTTTTTTTATCTCAAAGTTTTCATCACACACAAGACCCATCTAGTAATTGAGCTTATCGAACATTGAGTCATACTTAGGTTATATAAAGGTAATATAAAATCACCTTAAATTAATAAATCAATATAAATTAACAATTACATCCCCGTCAAGTGACATCCTACTAATAAAACACTGATATTTTATTATAAAAAAATCTAAAGTCAAATTCTATAGTTTTATTTATCGTAACATCATTTGGATTTAGAGTTTAATTATAGGGGAAGTTGAAGATATTTTTTTATCATCTTATAATTTAATTTTAATAAATAAAAAAAATGATGTAGGAGGATTTATATGGAATATTATATGTTTCCTTAGTTATTTTTATTCCTATTTGGTTTAAAAAATATTGTCATTTGTATTGTTTTATCTTGTTCTTACTTAGTTTAAGAAATTAAATATTATGATCGGTAATTTTATTTTTGCATTTTAGTTTATGAATCTCTCCAATCAATTTATAATTATTTATTATTTTTTTTCATTTTAAAATAGACATATGACTAGTATAGATACGATTGTCAAGCTTGTGTTTGAGCAATATTAGTATTTTGATAAATTAATAAAGAGACTGTTTTGTATCTTTTTCGTGAGACATTATTTACGACATATAGGGTTTTTATCTCAAGCCCTTTATGTTCAAGTTTTGTCTTCTCCATACTTACTTTGTTTTTATCTAGTTTGATTGTGTTAGTTGATATCAGAGCCTAAAAATTCTTTATAACTAGTTATGAGTTATTTAATAGTTATGGTTGAAAAAAATCATAAAACATGGCATGTCCATATAGGAGGACAAGAAGGGATTTTGTCTTAGGAACAAAATGTCAAAGAACTTATAGTTAAGGATCTACAAGGGCAAATAATAAAATTAACTCATTGATTGGTAGAGAGAGACTTGCATAGGCAAGTTATAGAACCAACTCGTCAATTAAAGAAAAAAAACCTAGGCGATCATAATAAGAGTGATCATGAAACTTTAGCTAGTTTAAAGAACTCATTTTAGAGATACAAGTAAAGAAGACAATCTTTTAATTGAGATAAATATAATATTGAAAATGAAATTTTTGATAATTCTAGTTTTTTTATGGATTAAAATCCACCATCAAAACTAGATATGGAAGAAGCTCATGATATCATTAAGCTTGAGGGATGCATAAATCTTATTTTATTTTTTATATAAATAAGGATCTACAAGGATCCCATGATGAAAGTAAAGAATTATTTGATACTCTAAAAAAATTCTTTAGAGCTACCCTTAAAGATATCAAAGTTGTAGAAATTTATAGCAAAAAAGAAACTAATGAGCCAACCTATTATTTCTTGCTAATAATAAAATGTCCAAAGCTAGCACTTGAAGAATTTTAAGGAGGTTTTTGTTGTGGTCAATCAAGATTTGTAGGGGAAAAAAAAGCATTTTAGTTGATATGAAGGATAAAAATGTCATGCTAGATTCTAAATTCAATTCTTAGTTAGGACATTTATATTGATAAGTGCAATGCAAAATGAGAAAGTTTTAGATTAGCCAATAAAAAAATGCAATGTCTTAATTGTTGCACACTACTTGAAGTATCTGTATGAACATGTTGTTGGTAGGTATGCTATTTTTAATGGAAAGAGTATGTATGTAAAAGGTTGAAAACTTTGTACATCCATCAGATCAAGATCAAGACAATAGTAATTTGTGTTAGTTTATATGCTTTATAGCAAATTGATTGGTTATATGTTAGATTAGCTTTGTTCATGTAACAATATATTTATTATTAATAAAGATATTATTTATCTTTATTAATAATAAATATTTGATTAATAAATTTAGAGTAAAAATAAAGTTATTCGAAAAAAAATTATCTGTGAAGGAAATTAAAAGTTGTTATAATTATGAAATCAAAACATTGTTCCTAAATATTTCTGGTTAATACTCTATTAAAATTTGATATTAATTAAAGTCATTAAGTATGGTATATATTATGTTTTTTTCTTTATAAAAGAAAATAATTATTCTCATAAATTGAGGTATAAGAAATATCTAAAACTAATATGTAAGTATCTGTTAGATGATATGTATACTGAAGTAACTTGTATAAGGATTCCATATAAAAGGATCACTTATATATATGAAAAGAATCACGTGATAATTTTGTAACGTGATATTTTGACTTGAGATAATCGAGTTATTTTATGTAGGGAATGTTATACTTTGATCCTAGATACAAATTGTCCTAATTAATGGTAAGAAGCATACAAATATTGGGTATAACATAAACCATATAAAGATATTTAAATAATTAAAAAAAAAAGATTCATTATCTTAGGTGAATTAATAAAAATTTTGTATTTGTTCTTAAATAGTACTAATTGTCAAATCCTTACGCAGAATAAAATGAGATTTGAGGATTATTTCAAATCTTATTTAAATAATCAATAACTATAACGCGAGAATAAATATGATTAGACAGAGCATATATACTTCATACTCTAATATCTTAATCAAGAAATGTTTGATAAAAAGATAATAATTACATTGAAAAATTGATCACTGAAAATATTAAATCAAACTATATATAACTTTTATGTAATTACCATTCATTTTATTCTTATTTAAAACAAAGCATTGACTAATAATCATGGAGATAACATGTATTTTTTTTTTTAAATGTCATTATCATATATCAATAGAAAAATTATAACTTTATTCGTTCATTATACGAGCTTATCATCATGGAAGGACTTGCATAGAATTCGGTATTTTCAATCCTTAAAAACATTTACAACATATATAAAATTAAAGCAATAAAAATATTTTACCACCACCAATTAACCAAGTTTGCATTGTTCTTACAGGGGTGATTATTTTTGATTCTGTTCGATTTTTATAAAAAAAATAACCAAACTGATTTTTTTTAAAAAAATCGAAACCGAACCGAAATCGGTTCAAACCGACCGGTTTCAGTTTTTTAGGACAAAAACCAGCTTGACTCAGTTTTGGCTCGGTTTTATTTAGTTTTTCCAGTTTGGCTTGGTTTTTTCTCCGGTTTGACATCGATTTGAGTTCAGTTCGGTTTTTTCAGTTTCAGACTTATAAAATTGAAACCGAACCGGTCGGTTTTTTTCAAAATTTTAATCGATTTAATCTGTTTTTTTCATGATTTAATTTTTTTAATTATTTGTTTTATGATTTTCTCGATTTAGTCAGTTTTTTAGTTTATTTACTAAACCTAATTCCTTGCTATATTTCTTCCGAAAATTGCTCCTTTCACTTTTCAAACTACTCTTCCTCTCTTTAACTACGTACACTGTCGACGCTTTTTTCTTTCTTTTTTAGACTCATTTGATTGCTTAATTCTTAGCTATTGTAGCTTAGATTATCATCAACAATAATAGTGGAATTCATTCAAGGACCATGATTTAAAAGACAATTGATGTTTTTAATATTCAACCTTTGTTTTATTGTGTAGTGAATCACTAAAACTCAAGGATGAATTCTCTCTAATTAAGGAGTATGATGCATGAAGATTTTTAAAGAAAATTACTTGTTTTCTTATTTATAGTTAATTTAGAGAAATATTTTTTTATGCTATTTTTATTTTTTTTCTATTTAATTTAGAAATCAACATGATCACTTTATAATTATTTATTACGATTTTCTTACTCGCTAAGATAGACCTAGAACTTGCGTAGAAATTGACATTTTGATAAATTAAAAGAATTAGCCATGATCATCAGACCCCAGAAATCACAAGCTGAGGCATCAAGATTTGTTTGATGAAGAAGTAGCCTAACAATTTTCCAAACATATAAACAGAGGATAGATTAGCCAATCAAAAGGCAGAAAATCCAAACTTCCCTATGGCAACACAGAAGAACCAAACTGCACCCACCTGGCTCTACCCCTCTCTCTCTCTCTATAAATATCTCTGTATGGACATGTGTTTCCATGTCAGGGTTTTTTAAAAGAATCCAAAAAAAATCCGAAGAAAACAGATAATTTTCTGAGTGAAAAACGCAGTCTTTATCATTGCCCAGATGACAAAATAAAGAGAAAAGCAAAAGGGACCCTTCAAAGTTATATACTTCTCTTTATGAAAACCTTGAAAGAGCCCCAGTGAACAGTAAGTCCTTGTCTTCTCTATCCGACAGTATTGATGGTTGTAGATTTAAGGTTAAATATCGTTGATTGTGTTTGGTTTTTTGCAGAGTTGATGATTAAGTTAATGCTAATTGCTTAATTCAGTTTATGTTGAATTTTTGGTTTCTGGGGGGTTTGTATGTTTTTTTTTTAGAGTTTGATGTTCTTTTGCTATGTGTTCTTTTGTTTTGCAGTGAAATTCTGTGAAGTGGGGTACTAAGGTTTGTGTAGTTTGTCTTCATCTTTTCCTTGAAAGGGTTTGTGCCATTTTTAGTAGTTCTTTATTGCAAATATGGCATCATCAAATAATAGTACACACACTGAGGCTGCAGAGATGGAACAAATTATCACTGAATTTTTTCCTAAGAGTCTTCAGATTATACTTGAGTCGAGGTCTCCTTTCATGTCATCGCGTAATTATAGTGGTGAACAAATGGTATCCTTATCTCCATCTTCTTCGTCCTCCTCCTCGCCGAGTGTGAGGCCAAGAGATAAATGGTTCAATTTAGCTCTTAGGGAATGCCCGGCTGCTCTTGAGAATCATGATCTTTGGCACCAAAGCTATTTGGAACCGATGATTGTTGATGTGATTTTGGTGCAGGTGCCACCAGTTCGGTGGGATCCTGTGAATTATCCCCCCCAAAGGGAGCCTGTTAGGAATTTTTCGACCAAGGATCAGTATCCATTTCACTGGAATTCAGATCAGGAAGAATTAGGGTGTGAGGGTAAGATTGAAAAGATTGTAGAGAGGTGGGAAGTGCAGTATGAGGGTCGGAAGTCAAGGGATAGTGGTACTGGGAGCAGGAAACTTAGCAATACCTTTCAAACATGTTATATGAAATCAATATTACTTTTCAGGTCTTTGTATGCAACTGTTAGGCTTTTACCTGCATATAAAATTTTCCGTGACCTCAATTCATCAGGGAAAATTCGTGCATACACACTTACACATAGGGTGTCTTCTTTTGTTGAGCCCTTTACACGCAAAGAAGAGGCTGAAATGCAGCGATTTGTGTTCACCCCAGTGGATACTTCCTGTGGTAGGCTTTGCCTTTCGGTGCTGTATCACTCTTCATTATCAGATGTCAGCTCTGAGTCGTCAGCTCCTATGTCCCCCCAATTTATCCCAGATTATGTTGGGAGCCCTTTGCCAGAACCAGTGAAGAGATTCCCCTCTCTTCCTGTGTCGCAAAGTTCTCTGTCATCTTTGCCATTCTCAAGACAACATAGGTGGTACTATGACCATAATAAAGCCTCACCACCTTCATTTTCTTTCTCACCATCACCTAATCTCTCAGGAAAGCATGGATCAATATCTAATCCTAGTTCCTGTCGATTCCAACCTTCGAGCTTGCCTCCTCATCCACCCGAAGTGCCTTCAGTTCATAAGAAGAATACGAGCTTTGATGAACATTATCCCTCCCCTAGCTATACACCATCTCCATCCCCATCACCACCAATCTATATTACTGAGAGTCATCTTTCCACAGCTGTTTTACAATCTGAAAGTGCACCTGTTAGCATACCTGCTACCAAGCATGCTAGTTCTCCCCTGTTGTCCAACAAGCAAAACTTGCCCCCATCTCCACCACTCAAAGCTACCACATCTTGCAATCCGAAGACTGATGAAAGTACAGGTTTGGTTCACCCTGGTGCAACAGATGAGAAGGTATTATATATGCTCATAACAATGGTCTTATGTTGCCAAGGCATTTGATCAATAGGATTCTCTGTCTACTGCAGTTGTTCTCTCCTGGGAAAGATGACATTAGAAAATATGCCAGCGTGAAAACACTACCCAACAGCTCTCCGCGGATGACATTTTCCAGAACTTCCAGCAGGTAATATCAGGATGATTTTGATGATTCTGAGTTTTCTTGTCTGTTTGATGTGGAATATGATGACATAATGGATCTACGTGTGAAATATTGTTTAATTACTTCTAGCGCGTTTAATTTTGGTTGGTGCTGGTATTACATTAAGGGTGTCTGAGTCCCTCTGTTCTGCTGAATAAATTATCTTGCTGATGATATTTGAGGTGATGGACTCATTAGATGTTAAGCATGTGTACATTTGAATAATGGAATAACAGAGTAATAGAGCTTCTGGCAACAGAGTTGAGCTATCCTGCTTTCTTAGCCAAGCTTTAACGAATAGTATATCATGGTTCTTGCGGAGCATCTGCAATACTTCTGATAGTATAGGGGATTGAATATCAGGGATCCCATCAAATGTATTGTCTGACACACTCATTTGACATCTTTAATAGCTAGTGCTTTAGGTATATATCCTCTCAGGATCAGAAGTTTGATGACAATCTGTGGTCTGAGATCAAAATCAAGTAAGGCTTATGTTTTTATGCGGCATCATAGTGTCAGTGCTCATCAGCCTTGATACTTTCTTGTGGTTCATTTCTGCCATGATGGATTTTTAATTTCTTAAAGATTGTAATCTACAGGATTACCAGTCAAAGTCTTTGGACCTTTTTAGGAAGGAACTCAGAATTTAACTAGTGCTTATTCAGGTTTTCTTCTTTATTAAGACTTAGTCTTATTTATCTACAAAATAATTAGCCAGCCTTATTATTCCTTTGGCTTTAGATTGCCCTATGGTTAAGTTTACCTTTCTACCAGGATTTGGTTTTCTTACTTTCTGTTTGCTTTGACACCCATAAATAGACAATGGTTAGACATCAAGACAGAATAAACATCGTCAGACTAATTGAGTTTTCTAAGAATTGGCTCTCTTGGGCCTATTCACTACTTGAGTCAAATAATCTGATTGGATTGATGTTGAAACAGAGTCCATCAATTCAGTACTTGAGCTTGTAAGGAAGGAGGTTGATATTTTTACATCAAAGCCTTTGCACTTGTCAAATAATCTGATTGGATTGATCATGGTGGTAGATAAGTCTGAAGAGATTGGTGTGAAGCTCTTTTGAAGATTATTGTAAAATTAAGAACTAGCAGTTAGAAACAGTATGCTGGAACCTTTATGCGCAACGAGTAAAACATGCCATTGATCTAGTGTGTTCTTGATTTGGGCTGGTTAAAACTGACCCTTTAATGTACTGTCTGAGCCCAATTATGTGGAACTGTTATGAAAATTGTTTATTTAACCAATCTATAGAACAAAAATTGCAATCAGGTTGGTTCTATCATGGTTAAATTGCTGTAAATCTGGACAGAATGTGTTTTTCTTCATGAAACTTTGTTGCTTTAAAACAATATGCCCCAAGTTGACTGGCAGAAAATGTACACGAACTGCAAGCAAGAAATGAATACTGGTATTCGATCCAAGCCGTTTGGTCATTCAACTTAATGTGCTTTTTGCATCTTGCAGACCCGAGACATTTGATAAAAAAGGCCATCTATCTGACCCTCTTGAGCCTGGAGGTCTCTTTCCGATTAAAAAGTCCCAAGATGCAGCTGTTGGTGCTCTTGTACACACGCTGAAGAAACCCCCACCTTTATGCCAAGACTTCTCTGGTTCGGCTGATTTGGCACCAGATTCTAGGTCCAAAATGTGGAGCTGCAACCTCCAAGAATACAATCCAGTCTCTGTAGCACCAGCGGGTCAGCAGGCTGCTGCGTCTGGTGTTGCATCTTCAGGTCTCATTGCTTCAAAAACAGCAGCTGATGCATTGGAAGAACTGAAAAGATACGAAGAAATGAAAGACTTGTTGCTTAGCCAAGCTGGCAGGTCCAACGCTTAAGCTAATTATGCTTCAACGCCAAATCCTACTAGCAGCAGTGCAACTGGATATTGAACTCGTGTTGATGATTGCACATCTGTACATAGTCTTGGTTTAAGAGGTGATTTCATGGTTTATAGGAAAGCGCCCATCTCCTTGTGTATGAGGCGACATGAGATGATGATGATGATGACAACCGAGGTTAATGTAACAACAGTGATGTTGGTGTTCTTGCATTAACGCCAATTGGGCAGGCTGTTAGATAGCTTAAATGGTGTTGTAGGGTCATTTTACTTTTAGGAGTGTATAACTGAGGTTGAGTCTCATCCATGCTTGTTTTCGATGGACGGAAAGTTTCCTTCATGACTGGACGGGGAAAAATAATTAAATTCCTAACATAATGAAGGAACGTGAGTTTTATATATATATTGGTCGGAAAATGTTAATATATTGGAATGTATATTTATTTAAAAAATAAATATTAAAAAATAAATGTTTAATTAAAAATGTTTAAATTTTATTATACAAGCAGCATAAATATTCTATATTTCTGAGATTCACTTTCACAAAAGAAAAAAAAAATTAATTTACACCGATGAAATATTTTATTGGTGTAAAAGTTGTATTTTCATCGGTATAAATATCATTGATAAATTTACTAATGGAAATGTATTATCGGCGAGTGTCTCATTAGAGATTTAAATCCTTCAGTAATTCATTTAGTGATTTAATTGTTGATGACTAGACTGACAAAATATTAATGTCGGTGATAAAAAATAGGAACCAATTATTTTCTGTCGGCCTATCCATCGGTAAATATTACAAATAGAGTACCCTCTCGATAATATATTGTGTCTCACTGATGGATTGACTATCAAACTCATCTACAAATATATTATGTCGGTGAATCTGCAAGTATATATCAAAACGGTTCACAATTTTCTATAATTCTCCAAAGAAATGGGCTTATTGAGTCGATAAAATCACTGACAGAATATATTTATTTATCAGTATTTTAGTAATTTGTTTTTTTTTTCTTTTTGAGATACTATCACACAACTTCACATTAAAAGACATTAAACAACATTGAATAACTAAATTAAATTGAAGAGCACATTTTCTATTATTAATTTTACTGTAAAAATCAATTATAAATATCTATATATATTAAAAAGTAGTTGAAGGTGAAGGTGGAGATGAAGGCAGAGGGGGAGGAAAATCTTTGTAGAGGTCTATACAGGGGAGGATAATGACTAGACAAACATGTCATCATCTTCTTCCAATTCCAATGCTTCGTACTTTGTTTTTCATATTTTACCTTCATTTTGGCCCCTAGAGCACCAATTCATTCTTAAAGCAACTCTTTAATAGCTGATGATGGTTGCCTTGGGTTGGATTTTGGGATGCCTACTACTGATACACTACAACCCAACCTCATATCTCGGGCTGCAGTCATAGAGATATCATAAACCCAATTTTTATTTTTGATCTATCAGTTGCTCCATCATCCAACCATAACTTTATATCATATTTTGGATGGATTGAAGGGTCTTCTCCGTGTTTAGCACGCATGTCAGCTTTATATTATTCCTATAAAAAAAAAAAGTTAAAGACGTTGACATAAAAATATTAGTCCAAAAGATATACAAAAGGTTTCAAAGTTCAACAAATATCTCGACTCGACTCTTCATGAACTATTACACCCTTTTCTTTCTATCTTCCCTCTGCATATGTGTTTCCAGATACAACTTTATTTATTGGACTCGCGCTTAAGTTATGTAGCTTGGAAAATAAATCATTAATTAATTTTGAGTAATAATCATAATCACTAACATTTAAAAAAAACACTTTAAAATAAAACACAGTCATAAAGATTTGCATGGTTAATAAAAGGAAAAGACCTGTTAGCATGCTTGGTAATGGAATCGTAAGTCTTCTTGTTTATGTTTGAGGACCCACTCCGTGACTACCTCCTAAAACTTTTTGACGTCAATAACTCTAGATATCTCTTCTAATTACTCTTAGTAATGTGGTGAGGTCCAAAATTCTTTCACCCCTCAAAGTCATCTAACTCGACTCTTTGCTTAGCATAGGTGTGTGTGTTATACTAGAAACCATACAACCTAGTTTAGAAGTTTGTTAAACTTAAAAGATATGATGATGAAAAGATTATAATTTTACAAAAAAAAGCATTCATGTTATTAGGGGATTTCACTTGGAAAAGAAAATGTTCCATACTAAAAGATTCGAGTTCGTAACCATGGGTTCCAATGTACGAGATTTTGTAGCACTTACCAATGAGGCCCTATTGACTAGTATTACATAGAAGAAATCAATTATAGGCACTAATATAATCATATCTGCTCTTCATAGACAAACTTGGGATTTGCGATCCCAGGTAAGATCGGTTCAAGATCATGGGATCCTTTTTCATCAAATTGGAAGGGTTGTTGCATAAAATGTATGTCTAGGTAATTGCCCCATAGATCCTATATCTATCTATATGAAGAAGAAATCATGTAATGAAAGGGATTCTTATTCATACAAATGGTACTTTGAACTTGGAACGAGCATGAAGAAATTAACGATACTTCTTTATCTTTTGAGTTATTCTGCTGGATCGATTGCTTAAGACCTTTGGTCTCTACCCGGACTTGATGAAAAAAATGGAATAACTTATTATGGACTTATTGAGAATGATTCTAATCTAGTTCATGGCCTATTAGAAGTAGAAGACACTCTGGTGGGATCTTCACAGACATAAAAAGATTGCAGTCAGTTTGATAATGATTGAGTGACATTGCTTATTCGGCTCGAACCAAGGAGTTCCTTAGATATGATGCAAACCGAATCTTGTTCTATCATTGATCAAAGATTTCTCTATGAAAAATATGAATCGGAGTTTGAAAAAGAGGAAGTAGAAGGAATCCTTGACCAGCAACAGATAGAGGAGGATTTATTCGATCACATAGTTTGGGCTCCTAGAATATGGAGCTCTTGAGACTTTTTATTTGATTGTATCGAAAGGTCAATTTATTAGGATTTTCCTATTGGCCAGGTTATTTTGGGTAAGCAAATCATTTATGATGAAGAGGCCATACTTAAATTTAAGCACCATATGCCATCTCGAACTTTATTTTTGGTTTTAGTTTTTGGAATTATTTTTCTTTGTTTTTTGTTTAAAATAGATTTCTTTAAAGATTGTTTTTTTCCCTCTTGGAACCTAATTTCTAACATTATTTTCTTTATCACTCACAACTAACGGTATAAAACGAAGAAAGCATCAATCAATAATAATTTCCTTTAAGAAATTCTTAAAGGCAAGGTATAAACAAAACTAGAAATAAAGATAAATAAATAAATGAGATAAGAATAAAAGATGAATATAGCTTTTTTTTTTAAGAAGGATAATTAATTTGATTGTGGAACTCTTGAAGAAGAAGAAGCTCTATTGTTGCTGTCGATGACTTCGTTGCACAAGGACGTGTGTAAAGTCTTGAACTTATTCTCCAACTCAATAAGCTTTAGTAAGTTAAGCTCTTCGATAGAAGCATCCCACCATCCTTTTCTCTCATTTTCTATCAACTTTTCCTCTAGTTCTTGACCCTTTTTCGCATCAGAATCTAGCTGTTCTTGAATTCTTACATGCCTACGTGCCTCCAACAAGCTGCTGAGCGCCATCGCTAATGGCGAATCTCCGCCAAGAAAGTGATTAGTAACATATTCCATTGAAGGATGAGCAAAGGAAAAGGGGTTACCAGCAGGTGAAAAAACAACAAACAGAATTTCAGCCCCTGTTAGAGTGACAAGCTCACTTACCTTTTTGTAGATACTAGATCACCGTTTAGAAAATGTTACAAGCCTAACTTCTTGATTTTCAATGCTCTTCATTTCCATCTTTTGTTTGCCTTTAGTCTTTTTGGCTGCCATGGCAAACATTATATATAAATGAAAAGTTTTCTTGTTGATATGGTGTATAAGACCTGTACTTTAGCAGCATGATACCCCAAATTAATTTGGTGGTTTAATGTAATGATTATTTTTAAAAATATTTTTTTATTTGAAAATATATTATTTTTAATATTAATATATTAAAATGATCTGAAAACGAAAAAAATTTTAATTTGAAGTAAAAAAACATAAATAATCTATAACATATATTTTTAATATTTTTAATGACTATTATAATGCTGTGTGTTTTGTATTGTGGTGTATAATATTTTTCACTTAAAACTATATCAAAATATATTTTTTTAATTTTTGATATTAGAACATCAAAATCATTAAAAATATATAAAAAAATATCAATTTGATACATTTTGAAACCAAACATATTAATAAAATACATCTAAAACTAAAATTAAACCTTTCCCGTATTTGATGTTAGAGTTTGAGTTTCATTTAAAGAATTAAAACATTACCCTGGTGATCCATTTTTAACTTTATAAATTATTGTTCTATCTTTCATTTATTTCATATCGGATTGGTGGTGATTTGTTCATTCAAAATAAGAAAAATATTTTGAAACATTTTCTATGTTTTGAAAAAAAGAAAAAGAAAATGTCGTTTCTCTGTAAAGAAATGGAGTCTTCCGGGCTCCTTAAATTGAAAAGAGAGAACTAGTAAACGACGTAGGCCCAAATATGAATGGATGCCTTTAAAAACTGTAAAGTTAAGACTTTAAAAAAGGGCCCAAAAACACATACCTCAAGTCATAGTGGCCCGAATGAGAATATTGTAGTATGCATAGAGATGACAATAACTATTTATTGACAGAATTTTATTTTTATTCATATTTTAACAGGAAAAAAACTTAAATATTAATATTATATTCATTGGTTTTTATTTATTTATATGAATATTCATTATTTAAATAAAAATCCATGATTATATTTATATCTGTGTATTTTGAAATTGATTTTTATGATATTATGTGTCTAGCTATAACATCAAATGATT
>Ga0325414_1005238_pt1 | contig 13682 bp, 10 predicted proteins | sample PopdelMetagenome_8_FD_206183 | JGI IMG/M metagenome (GOLD analysis project Ga0325414, IMG submission 206183) | Populus deltoides microbial communities from Bellville, Georgia, United States - Leaf-PdKOR-R3 | ecosystem: Host-associated > Plants > Phyllosphere > Phylloplane/Leaf | place: USA...
TTTTTTTTAGATAGAAGCCTCATGGTCGGTCAACAACAAGAACTAGAGATTCAGGAAACATAATTAGTTGTTTGAAATAGATAATTAAGGCCTTTATGGGTTATAAGCAGAAACAAAGAAAGAAAACGTCCCACCAGCAACCATGAGCAGTAATAAGAAACTTACAAAAGAATATCGTGAAAGATAGTTTAATTGTATAGTTTTTGAGTTTATTTTTTAATGATTACGGGTTTGAGTTTTGTCTTGGTCATTGAAGATTTATATAATCATGTCACTGAAAATTTATATGATTGTTAATTTTATATTTTATATAATTAGTTGAGATGTGTGTAAACTCCGAATAATTTTTATTAATAAAAATAAAAAAATAGAAAGAATATCAGCAACGTTTTTTATTTTTTGTTTTTTTCTCCTTTGGGTGAGAACATGATGCCCCCCTTGTTTTTTGATGAATAGGAAGACGATGAGAAAGTTCAGTAAAATGGCATGTGAATCACACAATTGAAGACAAGTGCGTACATCCACGCGGCGCAGCATCTTTTCCCATCCATTCACCTCTAATGAAGATTTCTTCTGATTTCAAATTTGCATCACTCGCTGAAGCCCAAACGCGTGCATGCACACACGCGGTTTCTCGAAATTGGTGATGTGAAACAAACTCTTAATTATCAGCCGTGATTTTCGTCCGCGATAACGATGGGGCTGTATTTTTTAAATAATTTTTATTTTAAAATATATTATAATAATAATTTTTATTTTTCAAGTCTATCAAAACTATTTAAAAATATAAAAAAATAAATTAAAAAAAAAACACGGCTTCAATGGACTAACTGGAAGAGCTGGGTAGCAGCATTTTGTCAACACCGTTGTAAATAGAAATCGCCAAAGAACCCGCCATGGAACCCACCTCCCCTATAGTGCAGCCGCCTTGAGCCATTGACCCAACTGTAGGCTCGCTCAGTCAACGACTAATCTTATCGTCCTGCTTTCTAGTGGTCACCGCAGTAATTATACAGTGCAAATGCAATTGCTCTCGACTGTTTCCGAGCTTTTGAGTGGTGGAGGAAAACTACTTTCAATCGGGCCCTGTCTTCGTCATCAGCGACCCAGAAAAGCCACTCTTCTTTCATTCGGGTTTGCGTGATTACTTTTCTTGTGGATCTCTCGGTTTTTTTTTTTTTAAAGAATCCGATGGTTGTGATTGGTGCCGGGAACTTCATGTGCCACAGATGATAAATTTTTATCATGCATAGGCCGTACAGTCCAACGTGTGGTGTTGGATTTAGGAGCATGGCCCACGTTTTTAACGGTTGGCGTCAGTTTTCCAGAAAAATAAAAAAATAATCGCTATATAACGACTCCAGCACTCCTCAAATGACTTTTAGAGGGGGAAAGTCAGCGGGGAAAAAAGAGAGATGCATGGCATCTGGATTTTGTCTTGTGATCTTGGTTCCGATCATGTGGTCTTTAGCACGCTACAAGCATTTGCCTCTCTGTGCTTTCTTTTACAATCGTTTGGGCAAATGTAGGGTGAAGTGTCTTGTTTCAATTATTCTTTTTCCTGGTTTTATTGTCTAAATTTTCATTTTATATATGTATATATATAATATATTAACTATACTCTGGTTTTAACACCTAACTTTTTGTTTTAGTTAGAAATATATTAAAATAATTTTTTAATTTATTTTTTATACGAGGAAATCAAAATGATTGAAAAATATTTTTAAAAAAAGTTAATTTAAAGAAAAAAAAATCAAAAGCTGTATTTGAAGTGTGAACACAAGAACAATATCCAAACTTTTCATAGTTTTCCCATTTTATTCAGTCCGGTTTTGTGCAGCAAAAATAAGAGCATTTTGTTTTTTCAAGTGTATCTGCGTTAATAATATATAGATATAATTACTCTATATCATAGAAGCTAACAGGTTATAAAAAATGGTTGCTTGCACAGCCTGCACCACCCCCACCAGCACCATCTTGTCAATAACTACAGTCCGCGAGCAAGTAGCACGTCGCAATCAGTAACTATCAACCTCTGTGCTTTTGTATTTAAGAATTGGCATTCTCCGAGTTTCTAAATCTTTAACCTCATCATCTCAAAGAAGATCGCTTTGTGTTTTCTGAATCCATTTTAAGGTGGGGTTTTTCAGTTTTTTGTTCTAGAACACAAGAGTCAGAGAAACATTTTGTTTTTCAAAGCTCTGATAAGTTGTTTTTAGAGCTTCCGAGTTGAACTGAAACTTTCCCATTTTTCTTTAGTTTTAGCAAGTTTCAAACTGGCAACAAGTTTTCAAAATCCAAGGTCCTTGTCTCTAGTTCATTTTTAATTTTCATGATTGCTCATGATGATAAACTATTGAAGTAGGCAAGAGTTTGAATATATGAACATATATTTCAAGTGGACTCTTAGTTTAATATTGCTAAAATTTTGGTGCAGAATATTTCAAGAACATGATATGCATATGATATGGATATCAAGCAATGAAGCTTGTAGCCGAGCCTTCCCGCGTGCAAGCCCTTTCTGATCATCATTCTCTATCACACATACTGGTTGCCATGATTATTGATCTTCTTCATTCTTGAAAATTCGGGGCTTTGATCCTCAGATTTAGAGTCTAGAAGAAGGAGCAAAGGGTTTCTTGTTTTTGTTTCCCTTTTATTTTCGAATAAATCTTTTTATGAAATGGAACCTCCGGCGAGGCAGCAAATCTTCCGGCAGAAGAAGATGACTAAACAATTGACAGGAAAACGGGATGACACGCCGTTACATGCGGTGGTGAGAGATGGAAATTTGGAGTTAGTTATGGAAATGATAGCTGATAATCTTGGGGAAGCTGCAGAGTTGACTCTGTTGTTGTCGAAACAGAACCAATCAGGAGAAACTGTTTTGTATGTTGCTTCAGATTGTGGTCATGTTTACATAGTGAAGGAGCTGATTAAGTACTATGACACCGGTTTAGCTGGTCTTAAAGCAAGAAATGGTTATGATGCTTTTCACATAGCTGCCAAGCAAGGTGATCTGGGTAAGTACCGTTTTCAATTCTTGAAATTCCTTGCTGGAATTGATAATTGGAGTGGGATTAACGTTGGATTAATTGTGTGCTCTATTACTGTAATGCAGAAATTGTGGAAGTTCTTATGGAGGTCAATCCTGATCTTTCATTGACCTTTGATTCGTCAAATACTACAGCTCTGCACTCGGCTGCATCACAAGGGCATGTTGAAGTAGTGAATTTCCTGTTAGAGAAGTGTAGTGGCCTTGCTTTGATAGCTAAAAGTAATGGTAAAACTGCCTTGCATTCAGTGGCAAGGAATGGGCATTTAGAGATTTTGAAAGCCCTTTTGAGTAAAGAACCGGGACTTGCGAATAAGATTGATAAGAAAGGCCAGACGGCTCTCCATATGGCAGTTAAAGGGCAGAACGTGGAGCTTGTGGAGGAGCTGATCATGTCAGATCCTAGTTTGATGAACATGGTTGACAATAAAGGCAACAGTGCTTTGCATATTGCTAGCCGTAAGGGTAGAGATCAGGTATTCTAATTTACTTTCCATTCCTTTTAATAGTATGAAGCTTTTCTTTTCCTGTTGCTTTGGTTACCAAATGTGAACTGAAGCTCCTGGTCTGTTCGAGGAGAAATTGAGATTGATTTATAGCGACATAGAAAAAGGCTCTTCTATCTTTCCGAGGGAATAGTTTCTTCGGTTCTTTGGCTTTTAGCTACGTCTCAAATTTAGAACAATGTTTTACTTTATTTAGTACCAGTATCTATGTTCCAGACCTAATATAGTCAGTATCTTCAGCAATACAAATGAATCAGCCTTTTTGTGATGTTATTGAATCTATATTTAGAGCAGAAGTCATCGTCATCTACCAAAGTTGCCAAAGGATCCTATCCTCTTTACAGAGTTGGGAAGCTTATGACGTTGGCGCTGCTGCTATTTGCAGATTGTTAGGAAGCTGCTTGACCAAAAGGGAATTGACAAAACAATTGTTAACAGATCCAGAGAAACTGCTTTTGATACTGCTGAGAAAACTGGGCACTCAGGAATCGCCTCCGTATTACAAGAGCATGGAGTCTTATCTGCCAAATCCATGAAGCCAAGTACAACTAACACAGCCAACCGAGAACTAAAGCAAACTGTGAGCGACATAAAGCATGAGGTTCACAACCAGCTCGAGACCACACGGCTAACACGAAAACGTGTTCAAGGTATAGCAAAGAGGCTCAACAAAGTGCACACGGAAGGTCTCAACAATGCAATTAACTCAACCACAGTTGTAGCAGTCCTTATTGCTACTGTTGCGTTTGCTGCCATCTTCCAACTCCCTGGCCAGTTTGTTGATGACCCAGGTAATCTCGCTCCTGGACAATCTGCTGGAGAAGCAAAAATCGCTGCCAAACCTGAGTTCATGATTTTCATCATATTTGACTCAATTGCTCTCTTTATATCATTGGCTGTAGTGGTTGTTCAAACCTCTATTGTAGTTATAGAGAGAAAGGCAAAAAAACAACTAATGTCAGTGATCAACAAGCTAATGTGGCTGGCCTGTGTGCTGATTTCAGTTGCATTTCTTGCACTGTCATATGTTGTTGTGGGAGATCATCAGAGGTGGCTGGCACATAGTGTAACAGCCATAGGGACAGTGATCATGGTAACAACAATTGGGACGATGAGTTATTGGGTAATTGCACAGAGAATTGAGACTTCCAGATTACGGAGCATACGGAGGTCATCAATAAGCAGATCGCGGTCAGAGACATTGTCATTCATGGAAGAATCAGAGATTTTGGAAAATGACTATAAGAAACTCTATGCAATCTGAGACTTTGTCCTCTCTTTTTTAGGTCTTACATATAGATACTGTATTTTCCTCGTTGTATATATACTTTTTTTTACTTGATTTCAGCCTTTCTCGCTGTCTACTGAAGCAGGGAGCTGACAGATCTTCTGGAGATTTTGAAAGAAGAAGAGGGTGGTAACTTTTTCGTTTTGAAGTTTAGTTAATAAGAAACCAGTTAGTTGGTGACTCGGCTCTGTTTTCGTAAATGACCTCTGTACATTTTCCTGTGTCATTTTATCTTTCTTACCTTCAAAAATTAACTCTGACTCAGAGGTTGCTAAGAAGCTTTGGTACCTACGGATGAACTAATACAACCTCGTATGATATCGCCAACAACGGTTTGCTCTTTGGGACATTCACCATCTGTTCTAGCTCTAAACTTCCTGTGTTATGTTTTTTATTCACTAGCCACATCACCATCCCTTAGCTCTAGCTCTAAACTTTCGCTGTGATGTTATCAGTTGCTCTCTTCAAGCATCACCACCCAATTCAATGCCACGAGAAAACTATAGGAGGCTCATTGCCCCCATTTCACTCTTAGAAAACTACGAGGAAAACAAACCACAGGTTGTTCTATCTTAAGCCTGGATGTGATAAGTGAATTTGTTTCTGTGGTCAAATGTTTTTCTTCATTTTTATGTACCAGGACTGGAAGGGATTCTAGTCAATGCTAAACAGTTGCTGACTGCGAGCCCTCATTTTTCTTTTGATTACTAAACAGCTTCAGCCCATCCTCACTTCCTGGTCAGTCACAAGGGCATCCTGCTGTTGAGATCAGTTCAGACACCTTACATAAGCAGCAGAGTTGTCAAGTGATGTTCCCATTCTTATTCTTTCCTCAGATTTTGCTGCATCTGTATAATCCCTCGTACTTTTCCAAGCCTATGCTACGCTTTGCGGTGAATAGCCGAAATCTTTATTTTGCTCAAATCATCTAAATGCAGTGGCCTAAAGGATGCCGGGAAATTCATACAAACTCAAAGAACTAGTTTAAGATTTGTATAAAGCCTTATTAAATATGAAAGCATGATTTGGAAAAGAATGGATTTCAAAACTGGAAGGTTGCTTGACATGAACTTCCTCCATGATAAAATCGTTTAGAATACAATTTTAACCTCTATCTGAATGAGCTTAGAACTTTCAAAACAAGCAAATGCAAATACCATATAAATGGACTCTAATCTAGCAATCGGTGCGTTGCTCCCATCTAAATCTATTGCCTTGTTGTCGTTAGTGGAGTTACTCCCCCCATCATAGTCATCAACTCCTTAAGTGAGCTTTCCTCCTCAAATTCATCTATCAAGCCACGATTTTCCAGCTTCTCCAAGTCTGAACTATCATCATCATTAGAAGTGATAGAGCTGCAATCTTTATCATCCGAAGTGGTAGCTTTTATTGCCTTTTTTTCAAATTTCTTCTTCTTATCATTCTTCCACTTCTTCTTGGTAATGTGTTGATGACACTTAACATGACTCGATCTCTTAATCTTAAAGCAAATCATAGCATCCCTTTTGCTTCGGTCGCCCTTCTCACTTCTTTCTTCTTTGAATTCTTCTTTGAAGTCTTTTCTATTCCCATACTTCTTCTTCTTTTTCTTCTTCTTCTTCAAGAACTCGGTAAATTGCCAGGTTATCAATGCAAAATATCTTCATCATCATCACTAATACTATCATTATTCTTTTTAATACTTAAAGAGGATTTCAAAGCAGTGGTATTTTTCTTGGTAGATCATCACACACTTCAAGTTCCATGACCCTCCCTTCATGACCTATGAGTGAATTATGTATGCATCTCCTTATGCCTTCACTTGATTTCATCTTAAGCAATCCATACTCTCTAGTGAGATATGTCAATCTAGAACCCTTAACTTGACTAGTTCCTTCATGTGTGACCTCAAGTAACCTCGAGTCATCTTGCAATTTTGTACCCTCGTAAACTCCATACTTGGCAAAGCATAAAAGAAGGCATTCATTTCCTTTGCATTACTATTATACTTCCCCTTTTTGCCAATCATTCCAATCGCTAATTGGTTTTGGGCAATGTTTCCTTCTAAACTGGTCTTGGTAGGTCTAGCATAACTGTTCTCTGCAATGTCTTCAATACTCGAGAAATCCTAGTAGCATCTTCAATGCAAAATAAAGAGTCAAATTAATAAAATAGTTTTTTAAATAGTATAAATATATCTTTTTTTATTATATGCATTTCAATGGTAAAAAGCTATTTAGAAAAACTAATTATATTTTAATATATTTCATGTTAAATTAATTTTAATATAATTATATAACTAATTTAGATATTTTATATATAAAATAATTGTGATGTTATTAATTATATAATTAATATGAGTAATTTATAAAAGTAATATAAAATTAATGAAGTAATAAGAAAGTTAAAAGATATAATTTAAAATTAAACTTAAAATTTATTTATATGAATATTTTTAATTTTCAGTTTTATATATTACTGTTAAAAAATTAATTTTTTAAAAGTAGATTCAAATTCAAACTTTGAAAAAAATTGCTAATATTTTAAATTTTGATTTTCAATTTTTTTAAAAAAATTCATGTTTTAAAAAAATGATCGTCACCATTTTAAATTTTAAAATTTTAAATTTTAAAAAAATAACAGCCAACATTTTAAATTTTAAAATTTCAAATTTAAAAAAAATAACTGTCAACATTCTAAGATTTCATCATGTGAAAAAATAATCCATCTATAAATATTCTCATATACCTTAATATTTTTTTCTCATCATTCTATTTTCTTCTCTCCAATCAAAAATATATTTCATTAAAATTCATCATGAATCATTCTAATTTTAATTTTTATGATATTTTTTATTTTGATGATGACACTCCTGTGTTCGCTTTTTAAGTTGCTACCGTTGTGGTTGCTGAAGAAGAATCGAATAATCAAGGGTAGAGAATAGGGTATCGTGGCTCTATTCTTGGTCACAATATTGTCAATCGTAATAGAAAGAAAGGTGAGTTAAGGTTATATAATGATTATTTTGCTGAAAATCCTAAATTCACTGAAACTCAATTTCAAAGAAAATTTAGGATGAGTCGTCGTCTTTTTCTTCGGATCGCAAATGCAGTGGAAGCTCATAAACCATATTTCAAATAAAAGACAAATGCTCTTGGTGTTCTTGGTTTATCTTGCCTTCAAAAGGTTACTGCAGCTCACAAAATACTTGCATATGGTATTCCTGCAGATCTTACTGATGAATATCTTCAAATTGGAGAAAGCATTACGATAGAAAGTTTTAGAGCTTTCATCAAAGCAATCATAGAAGTTTTTGGTGATTGGTATATAAGGGCACCAAACGAGGCTGATATTTGTCGATTATTATCAATTAGAAAGCAGCGTGGATTTCCAGGGATGTTAGGGAGCATTGACTGTATCCATTAGAAATGAGAGAAATGCCCAATTGCATGGCATGAGATGTATACTGGTCATTGTCGTGAACCAACTATAATTCTAGAGGTGGTGGCTTCACAACATCTTTGGATATGGCATGCCTTTTTTGGAATGTCTGGATCAATTATACAATTAATGGGCATGAATATACAATGAGATACTATTTAGCAGATGAGATTTATCCTAATTGGTCAACTTTTGTTAAGACAATCCTAAAGCCATTAGGAGCAAAGAGAAAATATTTTGCAAGTAAGCAAGAGTCTGCAAGAAAGGATGTGGAGCGGGCATTTGGAGTGCTCCAATCTCGTTTTGCAATTGTACGTGGACCTGTTCGATACTGGGATGAAGAAACGCTTGCAAATATTATGAAAGCTTGCATAATAATGCATAATATGATTATTGAGGATGATGGAGCAATCAACCTTGGATTTGACCATGAACGTGAAGTCAATTCCTTTATATCAGAATCATATGATGAAATACCAGAACTACATGATTTTCTTCAAACTCATAATCGAATCAGGGATAGAGCAACTAGCTCTCAACTACAAGAAAATTTGATTGAACATTTATGGGAACAATATGATAAGGACTAGAATCATTAGCTTTGAACTTCTTATGTCATCATAATTTTCAAGTTTTTTATGTTTTTTTTTTCATTATGGTTGTTATCTTTTAAGTTAATCCTACTTATTGTTGTTAAGTGTTAGAAAAACTTCAAAAAAGTATTATGAATTGATACCACTTTTATAACAATATATTTAAAATAATCAAGAAATTTCTAAATATTTAATTAAAAATACATTACATTAAACAATAAATAAATCTAGTTAATTAAAAATACATTACATTAAACAATAAATAAATCTAGTCAATTAAAAATTAAAACCCCTCTTTTGAATAATTTCTAACTTTTTATTTTTAAAATACACTGCAGAAATTAGATCCAAATTAGAAATATTCATTTTCATAATTTTTTCTTCTTTCTCAATTCTGTCCAATTCTTGTTTCTCTTGACTTTGTTGAATCATCATAGCTTGTTGCTCTAACATAATTTTTCTGTCTTGTTTCTTCTGATCTTCAATTTCAACTATAGTATCCCTGAATTGTTGTAAGAGATTTGTTACAGTTGTCTCCCCAACTTTATCTTTTCCTTGTTTACGTTTAAGTCGTTCCTTTGCAGCCTTCTGACCAATTGGTCCATCTTGATAAATCAACGGCTCACTATCTTCTCCTAAACTAACAGAATCAATGGTAGATGGAGCTGATGAAGTCGAACTTGCATTGACATGACTTTTTTGTTTCTTGTTTGACCTTTGATGTTGACTTGCACACTCAAATTACCATTTGGGTTCTTTTCTTAAGATAACCCAACAATGTTCTTGAAATCGTTTGTCAACGCAAGAAGCATACATTTGTCAAACATCATTAATCTGGTAAGTAAAAAATTAGAGAAATTAAATAATATTAAAATATATGTTAAACAATTTAACATGAAAATGAATATTAAAATTACCCTTGATTCTTCGGTCATTCCACTTTGCTAATGATTTTCAATTTGAGTAACAAATCCAATAAATTTACCGACTTTTCTATTTATTTCTTGTCATCTACTTGAGATGCTTATTTGGGAACGATTATTCAAGTTTCCTTCATTCTCTACAAAGTAAGCATGTACTCGAGCCCAAAATTGTTTTGTTTGTTGTTCAACTCCTGTAATTGGATCTTTGTTTGTATTTAGCCATGCAGAGACAAGTAAAAAATCTTCCTCTGGTGAGAAGTTTTTACTTCTTTGTGATTTTTTTATTGTATAGACATTTAAATTTGAGTATGTTAAGTCATTAATTAATTGATTAGAATCACTTGGTTGAGAGAGAATATTTTTTTACTCACTCATAAGAAAGTTGGTAAAAGAGTTTGGAAAATTTGAATCCATCTACATTTAAAAAAAAAAAACTCAAGTTAAAACCTTATAAGAGAGTGTAAAAGAAGCGCACATTCAATGTCTAGCAATTTTGTAGTTTACATACATGTGAATTAATAATAAACATTGCATTCTATTTGTTCTAACATTACAATTTGACTATTTTTTGGAACTAAAAGAGAATTGATATACTGGTTTAATTGTATTTTTAACAAGATAAAATATAATTAACCTCAAATTAAAACAGACAATCAAAAATAAATTTTAAATATGTCACTCTATATTTTTATCAATATCAGCTACCATTGTTACTTCCTCTCAATTTTGTCAAAGATAATAACATAAATAAAAAATTGTTTTCCTTAACCCATATCAAAAAATAACAAAAAAATAAAAATCATCACAAATACCAAATTAACAACAAAAGGTCTACAAAATCAAGAGATATTAAAGAGAAAATAGAAAAAGCTTTTAAACAAACATATCTTTTAATTTCAGCTAATTAACACAACCGATGTTATTAATTAATCAGAGAATAATTGATTCTTATTTTTCTAAATTTGAGAGAAGGGTGAGGCACAATACAAGTTTTTTTAGAAAAAAAACAAGTTTCCTTCCTTCTGCTTTTAAAAAAAAGAAAAAATTGTTGACCAACGACTATAAAAATAGTCGTTGGCAATGGTAACTTTATTTTGGCTATTTATATAAAAACATATAGAAATAGCTTTTTATATATTGAATAGCCATTTTGGCTATCCTTTTACCTACTATGTTGGAGTTGTAAAAAAAATAAAATAAAAATACATGTTTTTGAATTTAACTTTTTATTTGGTTCTCTGATCGGAGAATGCTCTAACCTTTCAATATGCATAATTTATCTCATAAAAAAAGGTGCTTTTAGTGTCATGATATTAACTCTCAAGTAGTTAAACCAGAAATAAGAGCCTTTGCTTTGCTACCACAACGAGCTTCTCAAAATGCTCCATTGAATCTCCTTTAAAATTGTTGATGCTAGTATGATAAATCCTCGCAGAATGAATATCTTCTTGCACACGACGTAGTCAAGGTAGAGCACACATATCTCACTTTCTTAAAGCCGATTCAAGCCTTCTGTGATTATAAGTTATATTATTGAAACTAAATTGTTGTGACAACTTCAACCATTAGGTTTATGAAACTCATGTAGGATGTATTCACAGAATGCATGCTTGTCATTTTCCGGGAAGAATATTTGGTAAAATAAGCGTTTCAAAATACCCTTCCCCTCTCCCTTTGTCCCTCGATTAGGTGATCAACTTCATCAATATCACCTAGAGATCATGACCCATAAATTGGCTTCCTTGGAGTAGAATTCAAGGTGGTTTGGCTCATTGCAAGCCTTAGTGCATCATTCCAAATAGTCCACAGCAATTCATCATTAGGAAGAATGTCTTTAGAGAAGTATCTCACTTTTAGCTCAAGCCCACGCAAGGCCAGCTCAATCAAAAGGAAAGAGTGAAGAAGAAAAAGAAAATCCTCAAGCCTAATTAGATTGCAAATCTTGGATTCATCTCACTCTGAATAATTTCATAATTCATGCAGTACAATGAAACTAGAGATCAGGCCTAGAATATTGATTTTAAAAGTAAATCCTCTATTAAAGAGGGGGGGTGTCCTATTGTTCTTTCCAACAGGAACTACAGTGGATGATCTAGATAAAATAAATTTAAAAAAAAAAAAAACAATTGAAAAACCTGAAAATCACACTGCTATAACTGAGACCCACTTTGAAAAGCTCAACTTGACATGAGATATGGCATCTCAATGACCCCCTCTTATTGTGAATTTTAAGGACTTCTAAACTAATTATATGCTGCGTAGCCTAGGCGTCTCTTGATCCCCACGAGCTGCAATTACTGAAGCGGACAATGAACAGACTTCAACTTCACTTGAACTCTTTCTTGAACTAAACAACTCATGATGTGACCTTTTACAATGAGCAATTGCTTCCGTAATTGAACTCTCAAACTCTGAATTTGAACTGCCACTTCTCTTGAGCAACTGTAAGTCACAGAACCCGTTTGAACTAAATGAAAAGGATGAAGATGAAGAAGACAAACCAGATGAAGATGTGGATGAAGATGAAAAGGATGAAGACTTGGCTGCAGAATGCCATTGAATTGCCCCAGAGAAAGACCTCCTTTGGCAACGAAAACCATCTTCAGCCATCTCTTTCTCAAAGCTTCTCTTGAGAGTGTTTGATATCCTGCATCTGTCATTATCAATATTTGCAAAAGGACTCTTCTTCGGTACTTTCATGTACTTATTCAAACAGTCCTGGCCGTTTGAAACAGTTTCATCTTCTGCATTGCATGCCGCTTTAGCACAGGACTCGTCTGTGCAACCAGACTTTTTAAACAAAGACTTTAGATATGCTCTTGAAGCCTTGAGTTTGAGACCAAGCGAGGATTGCTTTAGCTTCTTAGTCCAAGACTTCTTTTGATGATCTCCGAGGAAACAGTTAGCTTCAGTTGGCCATTCAAAGAAATATTCATCTGGGTTTAGTTCACTACTAACCCTGCAAGATTCTGATGGTGAGATATTGCAAGATTCCAATGGGGTATTGATGTTAGTGGAAGGTGCAGTGGAGCTAGTGGTGAAGGGAATGACATAGTTTTCTTCAAAGGCTGATTCCTTTTTACTGTTTAAGGTAGTGGTGCTGGGGTTTTGGAGGAGCTTTTGAACCATTAGCAAGCGAGGAGGGAGATGAAGAGGGAGGAGTTTTCCCTTGTAGAAGAGTTCATCAGCTGGGGATGTTGTGGCTTCTCTACCATGAGAAACTGAAGACATTTGGAACTCAAACTCTCTGCTCTGTGGTGGAGAGCTAATGGAGTAACAAATGAAGTTCGAAGTGGAGCTCAATTCCATTTCAATGCAGTCATCATCTGCATGAATACACAAAGATTGGTTTGTATCCATTTCATGTAGCATACTGTCTAAGAACTCTTTGTGTCTGTGTTTTTGAGTGAAAGATGCTTATGGGGAGTTGAGCTTGGTGGGGGGAGAAAGGGGGCAGAGCATCCTTTAAAGTGCGGATGGTGCCAAGTTAGAAAATAAAATTTTTATAGCAAGGAATTGTCAGGTTTTCTTCTTTTTTTATTTTTCCTCTTTGAGTATCTTGAATGGTTCCAAATAATAAAATGCAGAAAAGATTTTGGATTTTTACTTTAGTAGCTGATTGCATTGATGCTCCTCTTTCGGCATCAAAATTTAGTGGATCGTATGCGGTTATTCTTCCTCTTTAGGGAAAGGTGGGGGGGGGGGGGGGGTGTTCAAAGATGGTAGCTCTTTAATGGGAAAAATAAAGGTTACCTTGTATAAATTCCACATTGTTGGTCCTTCATACTCGAATTCTACATTAAAATCACAGTATTTCATCTTCGTAATGCTTATACTATGGTGTTAATGGAGCACAGACGGTAGGGCAATGTTTCTGTATCTTATCCCTTCTCTTGC
>Ga0325414_1005241_pt1 | contig 13676 bp, 12 predicted proteins | sample PopdelMetagenome_8_FD_206183 | JGI IMG/M metagenome (GOLD analysis project Ga0325414, IMG submission 206183) | Populus deltoides microbial communities from Bellville, Georgia, United States - Leaf-PdKOR-R3 | ecosystem: Host-associated > Plants > Phyllosphere > Phylloplane/Leaf | place: USA...
CATAGCAATTATCTCTTTTGGTCAAAGATTTAGTCTCGTTTTTTAAAAATATTTGAATCCACGCTAACTCTTCTCACTCCATGCAAACAAACTCTATCCTATTATCCATTTAATAAAAATAAAATAAAATCCACATAATTAAAAAAAAAAGGAATATTTTGCTTTTATATTTGGTTTCTTTTTCATTCCTCATTTCCTCCTTTAATTTTCTTATTTCGTAATCGTGATTGACATTTTTAAAAAAATAATTTTCTTGTTTTATTCTTAAATCTAAAATCGAATTATGATTTTAGATGTTAGTTTTCTAATCAAATTGGACCGCTCAAGAATTGCGAAAAAACCCGCACCTCCTCGGCTTATTTTCAAGCGACTACAGAATCCTGGAGCTTAGCTAATCAAAACAGCACCACCGGCCTTTCCGCTTCCGGGGGAGATTCTTGGTGGGTCAAGGAACTGCTCTTAGAGCAGTGCTGTGGAGTGTGGACTGTTAAAATAGGCTGATCTAATTATTCTTGGTGGGACAAGGAAGATTACAGTAAGCAGAAATGATGCCCGGATACCAGATAATGGCAGCAGTTGAAATGATGCCAAAAACCATAGGATGCCGCAGGAGTCAGCAACTCCCCATATGACACCGGAGCATGAAAAAAATAACAGCAGTCCTATAACATCAGGAAGCCAGAGAAAAGGACGTCCGTCCGTATGACATCGGGAGCCCAGAAGCAGCATGTAACACCAAAAGACTTGAAGGTAGCAGCTAGCCATAAAACATCAGTACCAAATCACCATTGAAGGGCCATTGCAGCTCCTTACTGATACAATAGATTCTCCTACAGGCTGGAAGAACCGGAGGGAGGTGGTGGGGATCTATAGGGAGGAAGCAAGAAGAGAAGACAGTGCTGAAAAGAGAGAGTTATTTACCACCTGATGGGCCACTCTGACACTGCTCTCACTACCATTCTCTTAATAGATTCTATTCAGCTAAAATTAGTTATTCTGCTGCTATATAAATACTCAATCAAAAGATTTAACAGAAAATAAAAACCAGGCAAGCAGAGGGATGAGACGAAGGGTTCGGAACCAAATCAAGTGAAGATGCTGCTGAAAGATTTAAAGCAGTGGGGACTGTAGCAATAGAACTGGTCCCTAGATCTTCAAAATGATGCGTGTAACAAGCAATAAGCAAAAAAGCAGACACCTTGAAATGCAAGCTACACATAAGCTATGTTCACTGTCTTTCTAAGACAAGCCATGAAAGAGTAATCAAGCAAGTAATCTTTGCAAAGTGTGAGCTACAAACAAGTAATCTATTATGCCCGTTTGGGAATCACCAACCTTTGGCTATTTTCTTACCTTCCATGGCTTTTCGTTCAAAAGCAGAATTCCAAAACGTTTGGTAATACTTGCAAGCTAAAATCACAGCCCTTCCACGCATGATTTTACAGTTTGAATTTGTAGCTTTCGAGAAGAGACGGCCACAGCTAAAAGCCATAGCTTTCCCAAACGGACCCTAAGAATCACATCATTTTACCCCCAACATTAACAGAAATTTTATTCCTTTCATGTAAATTAAACATCATAAACATTACAAATTTCCATCCCTAATGGTGCATTTTCACCTACAAAACACACAAACCTAATAAGACCTAAAACTCTATAAATTAACACTAATCAACAACAACTCTTAGTCCACTTAATTATCACTATCACTATTGTTAACATTATTGCTAGCAGTAATATTGTTACCGGTATGGTGGTGGTGGTGGTGGTGGTGGTGGTGATTGCCGCTAGCATTCCCTCCCTTTCTCCCATTCTTCAACTGCGAAATCTCCATCTGTGTCTGCATAAAAAACTGCATCCTTTGCAACTCCAACTCTTTCGCGAACTTCATCCTCGTCTTCTCCATCTCCACCACTTGCTGCAACTTGGCAGTCTCAGCTTGCTCATAAGCTTCCCCAAACTTCAACATTGCTTGCGTCAACATCCTAATCGAATTCCCCCACCCTCCTTTCTTTTCCTTCCCTCCTCCTCCTCCTTTCCCACCCACTTCCCTCTCCACCACCACTCTTCTCTTCTTCTGCGGCGGAAAACTACCATCCTCTTCCTCCTCCTCCTCTTCCTCCTCCTCCTCCTCCTCCTCCTCTTCATCGTCGTCGTCGTCGTCGTCGTCCTCATCCTTACCCCATTTCCGGATCCGAGCCTTCATATTCTGATTCCTCCTGAAATGATACTGGTTAGTCCCGCCCCTCCTACTACTACTCCGAACCCTAACAGGAATCGCAACTGGAAATTTACAACCACTAGCAACAGCAGGAACCCTCGCAGTAGACCCAATTAGTCTATCCAAAGGATCAAAAAAAGGCCAAGAACTTGCCCCACCGCCAGAAGCCATTTTCGCTTTCTCCAATTTGTACTTCTTCTTCACAGTATCAATTCTATTCTTACATTGGATATCAGTTTTCGCAGATTTTGAATAATCTTCTCTGCTACTTACAATTTCAGCCACATCTTTCCAGTGCTTCTGCTTCAAGTTCCCTCTGCTCAACTCTAAATACCTTTCTCCCCAAGCATCAATCAACACGGCCGTGGCTCCTTCGCTCCAGCAATCCTCTCTTCCTCCTCCTCCGCTTCCGTTCGCTTTCGACTTCATCGGCAAAACAAGTGCTAAGCTGTTGTCAGTCTGTTGTGGCGGCGGGGGTGGAGGCACGGTGGCGGTAGCGGGAACAGTCACGGTGATTCTTCCGTTCGGTGGTGACGGTGACGGTGAGGAAGACTCGGTGGTGTTTGAGTGTGACTGTATATCATCATCATCATCCATGACGGAGAGTCGGTGAGATCAACGGTCAGATCTGTTTTCTAGATTCTGGTAAGAGAAAGAGAGTGAGAGAGAGTGAGAGAGAGAGGAGGAGATGGTTTTTTAGGTGTTGGGTTTTTGATGGATGACGGGAAAGTAAACGGTGACGGTGAAGAAGTGACACGTGGTGGGAGAAGGATGGAAGAGAAAGGTTGAGGTGGAGGGGTGTGATTGGGGAGGAAATAAATTCCGTCACCGGCAAGGATGGAAGTGGGACTGGGGATTGTGTTGCCGGCTTGCAAGGTGAAAGCACGTGTGTACGCAACTACCACGCTTTGTCGAAAGGGCTAAAAATCATTTATGGTCCCTAAAACGTTTACATCTGTTCAACTCAGCTCCTTTACTTCTTTTTGTCAATTTGTTGACTAGTTTTTCTCTAACTCAATTTGGTGTAGTTGAATAGTTAGGGACTTAATCGTCGAAAGAAAGGTATTCAAATTGATAACAGAACAAAGTAAAAGTATTATTCAACCAAATTGTAATATTTAAGGGATCGTTTTTACCTTACGTGTCAATTTTGGTTTCATAATATATATATATATATTTTTTTAAGTGGATGTGGTTTCTAAAACTAACCTTAGCCAATTAACGTGTCACATGATAGACTTCATCCTCGAACGAACGATCGCCTGAAATAACTTGTCTCCTTTTCACTTCATACTTCGGGGATTAAAAGAAAAGCTAATTTGCATGGAAAAAACATTGCACATTACAATGGTAAAATTACATTCTTGTTTCTAAAAAAACCCATTTATAACAAGCCTATAAGGGTAAATTAGTATTTTTATAGGGTTCATTTTTGTCACTCTTCCATTGTTGAGGAGCATCTATACATAGGGATTTACTTTAGTACTCTTAAAAGCAATTTTTAACTTAACTATGATTAGAGACATTATTTGTTTTATACTTTTTTTCTAGAATAGTGCAATAATTTTATCATCTTAAAAGGACAATTCTCAAAGCATCTTGCAGGGTTCAATTCATCATTTCATGATGGTTAGGAATAGCTTTTTGGTTTTCAAGGTGATATTGTCTTTTGACACGTAAAAAAAATAAAAAATTATTAATACATATATTAGTCACTTTATTATCTTTGAACCACATATGTTGATGATTGTAGTGGTGGAGATGGATGTTCTTTCATGCCATTGGATGCTTCTCGTCATTCTCTTCCTTCGTGAATAGTGTGTGTATGATGGTGATATCTGGTTTGGTATCGGTTCGATTTTCTTTTTTTTCCTTCATTTCTCTCATATGTCTCGGTTTTCGCATTGCCCATAAAAACAAACACAACAAACTTTGAACTTCTTTTCTTTTCAGATTCAGCCCATGTTTTACTTATTTTATTTGTAAAAATCACTTCAAATTGAAAAGTTTTTTCAATTTTATTCTTCGTAAGTTCATCTTTGTAATTTGATCCCTGCTCTTTTAATTTTTTTGTAGAAGGCTTGTAGATTTTATTTGTTTCTTGCGATCTCATCTATTTTTTTTTCTTTGACTTTTTTGTCAAAGTTTTTATAGTTTTTAATTTTATCCTTCAAAACAAATTTATGATTTTTTTCAATAATAATAATATTTATTTCAATTTGATCTTTCTTCTTTTAATTTTTTTATTTGTTTTCTTTTTCATTTTATCAAAGTTTTTGTGGTTTTTAGTTTTATCCTTCAAATCAAGTTTATGATTTTTTTTCATAATAATAATAATAATAATAATGATTGTAGTAGTTGTAATAATAGTAATAGTGATAATAATAATTATACTATTAATAGTGATGATAATAGTTGTGATAATAATAGTTTATTATGACAGTAATGGTGGTGGTGGTGGTAGTAATAATAATAATTATAATTAAAATAATAATAGCAATAATGATGATGAAACCCATAATAATATTAATAATAGTGATAATAATTGTAGTGAATGTAGTAGTTTTTTAATGACAATAATAGTTGCAATGATAATAATAATTGTGATAACAACAACAACAACAACAATGACAAAATTAATAATAATAGCAATGATTGTTGTAGTAATAATAATAACACAATTAATAGTGACGGTAATGGTAATAGCAATGTTGGTGCTAATAATAGTAACAAATGATGATAATAATAATAATAATAATAATAATGTTGATGATAGTGATGATAATAATAATTTATTAAGATAGTAATAGAGACAATGATAATAATAACAATAGTAGAACTAGTAGCAGTAATAGAAATAATTTATTATGCTAGTTGTAATGATTATGATGTCAATAATTATGATGATTACACATTATAATAATAATAATAGTAATAGTGATATATATAACGATAATGATAGTAGTAGTATTGATAATAATACTAATAATAATAATAATAGTGATGATAATAATTCATCATTTGATATTAGATTCATTAGGAATTGAGTTTTATTATTTTTTATATATGGTATTTCCAATCTAATAGCCCGGATTAAAGGTTTAAAACTTGTATTTGACTCAACATCCTCTTTTATGTTTTACTTTATTATTTTTTAATTAATTTTATCATTCAATATTAATTTTTTTTTAAAAACTATTTTTTAAAAAATTTCCTTTGAATTTATTAAATAAATCAACTCCCATTGAATTAATTTTTATATAATTTAATTAAAAACTTGTGAAAAATTTAAGTTACAAGATTTAAAAATTCATCCTTTTCAACAGGTTTAATAATAATATTGCGAAAATATCTTTGCGCCATTAATGTATATTTTTTTAATGAACTAGTCTGAAATAAAAACTGTAGAAAACATTCCAGTTTTCTTTGTAATAAAAAACATATTCAAAATCAAGATTGAGTTTTACTAAATAAAATCATAAATACATTGTGATTAAAATTACAATATATTTTTTTAGAAAATAATTATCTTCTTACTATTTTATATTTGTGATAATATAATTGAAAAATAGTTAATTAAAAAAATAATATTAAATTTATAAAAAAAATTAAATCTATAACATTAACTATATATATATATAAAATTTTAATACCTACTAAATATAAAAAAATAATAATTTTAATCGTTCGTGACATTTTTTAACTGTGATTTTTTAAAAAAATATTAGAGAATTATTTCCATTTCCATTTTTGAAATCTGCTTTTTTAAGTCTCACAAAACTTAAATCCAAGAACACTCGTTGGAAACGATTATTTGCAAAAGTTCTAACACAACAAAACCAAAACCTCTTACTTTCAAAAGTGCTAACACCACACAGCCCACTGACTATACGCAGTCTCCATGCCCAAACTATCATCAAGTTTTCTATCAAGCTCAGTACAACACATGTTGCTGTCTTCTTCTTCTTCTTTTCTTTTTTTTTTTCCCCTTCCTTTTCACAGTTTTGTCACGGCAGACAAGGTTTCTAACTTGCACACAAGCATCTTATCATTCCTCCTTTCTCCGAGTGGAGCTCTTAGACTACTGCTTCATCACAATCACAAAAATGGCCATTCCTGGCCTTTCTCTCTCTTTCTCATTTGTCCCATTCAATAATTCTGCTTCTCTTCCAGCATAAACAATGCTTGACATGCTTCCATACACTGAGCTAAAATTTCCATCTGCGCATCCACCACTTCTTCCATGGTAACTCCTAAACTACCTGAAAGGTTAAACCGGGAAATATAAGCAACATGCCACCAAATGAGCAATGGCTGTGTTATGTCCCAAGGCAGTACGAGAGAGTTGAAAACATTGATATTTTCAACCACTTCTCATAAGCATTATAAGGCCATCATGATTTACCATAACTGCTACCAAAAAGAAAAGAGAAAGAAATTTCTAATAGTGTTTTTCCGTGGTCATGAGAAACTATGTGCGTACAACATACATTTATCCTTTTTCAATGCATAGTCTTACTATGACTTGGAATCGATTAAGGAAAAGCAATCTGAATTGAGATTGGCCACAGTTGATGAGGGGAATGAAAATAATTTCGGCAAGGGGAAACAGTAAGTGAAGCTCTTGAAGACCAAGCATGCATGAAATGACGAGAAAGAACTCGGAGGGAATTGGGATGACAGAAATGCTAGCATTCTAGCAGCTATACAAACTCCATTCCCATTTTTTTGGCAAAAGATCAACAGAAAGATAGCATGATTCGTGCTTCACGTAGCAGACTTCCATGATGGTGAAAATCTGCACACCCTTGGCAAACTCTATTAAAAGAGGAAACTTACCGAGAATATAGTAAACAAAAGCAATCTGAGCTCAATTTCCCGAAGCAATCCTTTGTCGCACCACCAAATCATCAGCAGAGTAATAATCTGCGATGAGGCGATACATGTATGATGGATTGTGCCCTCCACTGTAAAGTAATTCGAATTTAGAAACTGTTAGAATTGCATGAGAAGAAAATATAAATAAAATGGAATTACTTGAAAATTGGAAGTTGGAACGTGACAGAATTATGTCAACCCCATCTGATTTGGCACAAGAGGCCAAACAATATTTAGTGGATAAGAATTATCCTTATCAATAATTCGTCACTTTGCATTAGTGGTTGTCAATAAATCAATAGGATTAAAATAAAATAAATGCTGTTCAATATGTACTTATCCAAAATAGATGATGTCCTCAAAAGTACTAGGACTTACGTATCAGTGATAAACAGACTAACAAGCTTCGGTGGCACATAATCGAATGCTGGATTGACAACATGAAGAAGAGGAGAGCCAGTGCCACTCCCAAAATCCAAGCAATCTGAGAATTCTCCAAAATCCAGCAGCTCAGATGGAGATCTCAATTCATTAAGTAAGACCTCAGGATTGTGAGGGTAAAGGGGACACAACTGCCATGCAGGAAAAACAACCAAGTGTAAGAAGGGCCAAACAAAGAATTAGAATAATTTTTAAATGTCAAAGTCATAATTATCACCACAGATGTCATTAACATCATCCAAGTCATTTTACCTACTGTTTTCACCATCCAGTTACAATTCAACAAATAAATCACATATTTGTTTTTCTCCCTTTGGCTTCATCTTTGGATTCATAAACAACTTTTGACCTCTCTGGGAATTTTCATCCATGTCATGAGTACTAGATTTCTAGAAACTAAACATTAGGGGGGGGAAAAATCAAGAAATCAATTTGATAAACAATGATTTGAGTTCAGAAGAACACAAGAAGCTACAAAAGACAAAATGTTAAGCGTTTAGGAACACCAAACGCAAGAGTTCTTTGTTATAACTTGCAGTTTTTATGCTTATAACTCAATCAATTTATAGCCTATTAGGGTTTTGCTAAGTCAGCAGCATGAGCTGCCACCATGGCCCAGCAAAGAAGCTGATAAGGAAATGACAAACATCTTCTGGACCACTGAACAAAGACCGACACTAACAGAATAAAGAGCTGAGAAGGGATGCCAAACATCTTCTGGGTCACAGAATAGACATTCCATTTATTACCATTTAGTTGTCTTTTTTTCCTGTCACAAGTTGAGCAGCATAACAGCAGCATACCATTCATAGCAAAAATAGAGCAAACAATTCAGATATGGCAGTTTGTTTGCTTGCTACCAAAACTCTAGGGGCAAGTACGGATATTATTTTGCTAAATTACCTTGTGACTGCCCGCAAGCACAACAAAAGGTACAGCATGCTTTTGAGCTGCAAGTGCAACCATATTGAGCCCGACAGGTGCTATCACACCACCGTTGGCCATTACAGCATGAGCTCCAACTATGACCTTTACATAACAAATTTAAGGCGGGTTAAAATAGGCCGCATACGAATACTAAAAAATAGAGAAGGAAAGAGAAAAACCTAGACTCCCTCTTACCATGTTCACTCGGGAAATTATGGCAAAAACTGCAGAGTCAGTAATCAAAGTAGTCTGTAAACCTCTTGCAACCAATTCTTTTGCAAGAAGATGCCCTTGATACCTAGTTAAGTACCAATTGACAATGAAAAAACTTGTATTTTAACAAAGAGAAGACTTAAAATAGTTATCCAGCCCTGTAACTAACACCAAGCGACTTGTACTCACCTCGGAGCACCCTCAGCGACAAAAACCCGGAATGATCTTTTCTTTTCCTTCGCAGCATAAAGAAATTCCAACACTGTCTTTGAACTACCTAATGTTAATATTACCTCACTGAAAAGATGTGTTTAACAATCGAGTCAATAAAAGAAAGTGTCAAAAGCAATGAATTAATATATCTAGCAATTAAAAATCTATGTCATGGAAACTGAAAGTTTACACTAGGAGTGTTTTCAAATTACTCAATGAAAGAGGGCATGACCTTGTACATGTGAACAGGAGAACTTATGTAAGAATATACACTAGGAGGGTGAAATTGTTGGCTACTGATAAAGCATCCACAAGGCTAAAAGCCATGCAATTGAGATAACTGATCTGAAACTTTACTTAAACCAGGGACATATTATCTTTGCAAGAGAAATTTAGCACTGAAAAATTGGAAAGATAACAAAATTGAAAGATAATATCACATCCTCATTTGAAATTCCAACAGTCAGTTCAAAGATCAAACTTTAACATTGAAGGCACAAAAAAAGGAAAAATTGAAAAGATAACAAAATTGAAAGATAATATCACATCCTCATTTGAAATTCCAATAGTCAGTTCAGAGATCAAACTTTAACATTGAAGACACAAAAAAGGAGCTCACAGGATATTAAAAGTGATACCATGACACCCCATTTAAAAATTGCTACCCCATGAACCATAATAACCCACAGCATAGAGATGATTGATGAATGAAGACATCCCAGTATCCCATGATAACCCATGGCATAGACTCAATTGCCTCTAAGGCCCCGTTTGTTTGCTGGAAAGTAGTTTCTTTTTGGAAAGTGAATTCCGAGGAAAGTAAATTCCAGGAAAGTGAATTCCAAGAAAGCATTTTCCGATGTTTGGTAGTGTAATGGAAAATAAGTTGGAAAACACTTTCTAGTGTTTGATTATGTCATGGGAAATGAGCTGAAAAATAACTTATTAATGTTTTATTTTTCTCAAGTTTATTAAAATAATGAGGAACAAATCTTACAAATTAAAAAGTTGAATGAGAATGAAATTGAAAAAAATTATAATTTCATAAATTATCTCAAATAAAATAAATAATAATCAAAATAATAGAGATCAAATCTAAAAAATTAAAAAAAAAATGAAAGATGAAGAAATTAAAATAATAATAATTAACATTTCATAAATTATTTCAAATAAAATAAGTAACAATCAAAAGAATGAGGATCAAATTTGATAGATAAAAAATTTCAATAAAAAAATGATAAGGAAAAAGAAAATAACAATTATAAAAATAAGAACCAAAATTAATATAAAAATTAAATTTTAAGAGATGAAATTGAAAAATAAATGTTCAAAACAAATTATATATAGCAATCAAAAGTTTGAGGATCAAATTTGATATAATCAGCAAATAATGACATTTCTAAATTTTTCACAACTTCCGGAAAGTGTTTTCCGCCTAAATTTTCCAGGAAAACACTTTCCTGAAAACCAAGCCAAATTTTCTTTTGACTGGAAAGTGTTTTCCATTGACCAACTTTTCTAATGGCAAACAAACACAGGAAAGTTTGGAAAGTCGTTTCTCGGAAATCACTTTCCGGAAAACAAACACAGTCAAAAGGAAAAACACTTTCCTGGAAACCAAACCAAATTTTTCTTTGACTGGAAAGTGTTTTATGTTGACCGGAAAGTGTTTTCCGTTGACCAATTTTTCTAATGACAAACAAACACAGGAAAGTTTGGAAAGTGGTTTCCCGGAAACTACTTTCCGGGAAACAAACATGGCCTAATTTTTTCACTCAATTCGCCTCAACTCAAATACTAGTAATTTGAGTAAAATTACTCTCATACTGCTAACTGCTATGAGAAAACATAAAGCTCTATTCAGAATCAAACTAAATACACTACTTATGAAATCTGAGGATCGATTACAGACTACAAGCATGTCCATGGATACTTGTGAATGAAAAACTGTATGCATGACAAAATTAAAGTGAAAACCATAATAGGGACAAAAATAAAAATGAACCAGAGACCATCATATCAATTCTTGTATGTCAAATGGAACTTTAGTGCCAGCAACACAAACCAAAACAAAGAAAAGGAGCTCATAGGGAAAAAATGAACTTCATGGTCAAAGCTTGATTGAGAAAAATTACTTTTGATGAATATGTTCTATGGCTTGTTCAGCAATCTGTTCATGACAAGTGGTAATATCTTGAATAAGCTCGTTAACTGCTTCAATGACATCATGCTTCAACTTTCGAGTTCTTGAACTTTTATCAGCAGCTGTTACAGAAAAAGTCCTTACTTATCAAAATGCTCCATCACACACACACACCATATGCTAGACTGCCACAATCATCTGAGTTTCAGATAAATACTTGTTCAACCAAATGAACCTATTTACTGTGCAAAAATGATCGACTGGCATACTGTGTGCAATCATAAAAAAAAAACACTTAGAACGACCATCCATTTAAATAAGAAACTCACATTTGCTTTTTCCTTCAGAATCACCTCCTGACGAGGAAGTACGGGGAATAGCTGCTGACTCAGGCATGTCCTCCAGCAGGGTTTGCAAGGAAGGAGGACGCAAAGAGCTTCTTGCAGCAGCAGCAACAACAGCAGCTGATAGAACTGTATGCTCATCTCGCTCAACGTCGTCGTCGTCATCCCCATCACTTGCCGCTGATAAGTTCAACCCCGCAATAGCAGCTGTTGTCAAAGAAAGATCCTCCTCCCTAATAATGTGCAAAACACGCCTCACAATATTACCCACAGCAAGCTCTGCAAACATATGTATACAACAACAGAAACATTACCAAAAACAACAAAATACAAGACTCTATAAGAAACCAGCCCATGACTCATTACCCTAAAACAACAATCTAGACTAGCATTCATTTTATCAAATGAAATACTCACCAACAGGATTAGCAGCAATCAGCTTCTCACCAACAGCCCTCACAGCATCAATTAAAGCCCCAGCCTGATTCGTGTAGGGAACTCGCTGCTGTGAAATAACTGATCTTAACAGTTCTGCTGTGTGCCTCGCCGTGGCCTGCGAGCCCTCAATCTTACTGCCAAATAAACAACAAAAAACAAAATAACCTTGTTAAGAAAAACTCAACACACGCAATTAGTGAAACATTAATGAAAATAATCACCGTTTCTTAAGCTTGATAAGAAAATCATTAACAAGAGCTTGCACGTCCGGCATGATTTTCCCTTGAACTTCACCTACAAAAACATATTCTAATTATCAATATCATTTCCTTCCTACAGTAACATTACAAAAACGCTATAGTATTCCGAAGCTAGCATTTCTTCGCATTTCTACAGTTTTCTCAGCAACCAAACAGAGTAAAATAGAAAATTAAATGAAAAGGAAAAGGACAAACTGCAAGAAATTAAAAATTCAACAAATTTCACCTGAAATGAAATGAAATAAATTTGAAGAGAAAATTATAAAAAGAATAAAGATAAAGATAAATCGGGGAGAGAGAGACTGTAGAGATACCTAAAGCGGAGATCGAAGAAGCATATGAACGCGAGATAGAGAGAGAGAGAGAGAGAGGAGAGGTTTTTGCTTGTGCGAAAGGAAGAGAGAGTTTTAGAACTTCTCACTGAAGGTTTTTTCTTTTTTTGCGCTTTTTTAAACCCCGTTTATTCGCTGAAAGGGATTTTTTTTTGGAAAATGGTTTTTTTTATAGAGTATAGTCTTAAAAATTGATTTATTTTTGTAAATCTGATAATGTTATAAAAAATAAGTTAAAAAATATTTTTTAATATTTTATTTTTTAAAAGTTTATTAAAAATATAAGAAATAAATCTTATAAATTAAAAGGTTGAATAATAATGAAATTGAAAAAAAATTAATTTCATAAAAATTATCTCAAATAAAATAAATAAAACTCAAAATAATAAAAACCAAGTCTAATAGATAAAAAATTTTAAAGATGATAAAATTAAAAAATAATTAAAATTTCATAAATTATTTCAAATAAAATAAATAGCAATCAAGAAAATAATTATCAAATATGATAGATAAAAAAATTTAATTAAAAAAAAAGTAAGAAAAAATCAAGTAACAATAAAAAAAAGAGGATTGAATATGATATAAAAAATAAATTACATCAAATTATAAAGGATGAAATTGAAAAAAAAAATCAAGACAAAATATATAGTAATTAAAAGTTCGAGAATCAAATTTAATATAATCAATAAATAACATGGCATTTCTAAATTTTTCATGACTTCTGAAAAGTGTTTTCCGTTCAAAATAAAAGGAAAATATTTTTTCTGAAAATCAAGTTAAATTTTCCTTTGATTTAAAAGTATTTTCTGTTGACCAATTTTTATAATGATAAATAAACTCATAAAAATTTGAAAGGTAATTTTTAAAAAATAATTTTTCATGAAACAAAACAGGGTTTTAGTCAGCTTAATAGAAACTTTGAAATCGATGCTAAAATTACCAATTTAAATTTGTATGGTTTCTTTTAGATATAAAAATTTAAAATTATTTTATTTATATTTTTTAAAAAAATTATTGTTTAGAAAATAAAAAAAATAGAAATCAAAAATTAAAACATGATCACTGGATCGCAAACTTTTAATATAGCTAATTGTATCGATACACTTCAAATTATTGGATCATTGAACATAAATTATTTAATGATTCAATAATCAAAGCAATTTAATTCATGTTGTAAAATAAAAAAGAAACAATAAATATTTATTTTGTATTTGATAAAACAATTCAGAATAATTTTTTAAAATATATTAAAATAATTTTTTTAAA
>Ga0325414_1005246_pt1 | contig 13668 bp, 8 predicted proteins | sample PopdelMetagenome_8_FD_206183 | JGI IMG/M metagenome (GOLD analysis project Ga0325414, IMG submission 206183) | Populus deltoides microbial communities from Bellville, Georgia, United States - Leaf-PdKOR-R3 | ecosystem: Host-associated > Plants > Phyllosphere > Phylloplane/Leaf | place: USA...
GAATAATAAGAGTTTATACTATACTTGTTTGAAATACCATTAGTGGATCCTCTAACCTTGACATTTGTTGTTATCATTGTTTAATCCTTACGTTAATCTTGCATCTCAAAGTTCTCATCAACTTCTTTGTCTTCTTTATTATTATTATTATTATTACTATTATTGTTATTGTTATTGTGTTGTTGTTAACTATAATTTATACAATTAACCTCCCTGTGGTTCGACCCCGGTCTTGCCGAGTTATTTATTACTTTGATACTCCTACACTTGGGAAAAAACATCAATCTTTTGGTCGTGTCAATGCTTATTTCCAAGAGGAGTTGGGGAGTCTCTACAAGATAGCGTGGCTTGCCTCACTAGCTTACTCGAGCAAGCATTTAGAAATGCCTCTGGTGAAGGTTCTTCCAACCGATCTGTAACATTTGCTCAAACCCCATAAACAACTCAACCCGAAGAAAGAATGGGCGAACATGGTCAGGAGCCCCAACACAATCCAACATTTGCGTAGTCAACAGTATTAGCGCCAGCCCCTGCATTTATAAATGCATTTGCCAATGAGTCCCACAAGACAAAGTCATCTAATGATATTGATTAAGATAAGATGACAGCACTAAAAGCCAAAGTCAGTGTTATTGAAAGGGTAGACTTATATAACCTAGTACAGGCCGTCGAAATGTGTCTGGTCCCGAATATAGTTGTACCAAAAAAGTTCCAAGTTCCTGAATTTATTGAATATGCTAGAACTCAATGCCCCATGACTCATCTCAAGTCCTAATGCAATAAAATAATAGAAGGAGTACACGATAAGAAACTGATGCACTTTTTCTAGGATAATTTAAATAAGGCAACATTGAATTGGTACATAAGATTAAACAACACAAAGATCTGGTGGATGCTTTTGTCAAGTAGTACAAATACAACATGAACATTGCTTCCGATAGAACCAACTTGTCCAATATGGAAAAAAAGGATAAAGAAAGCATAAAGAAATATGCCCAGAGATAGAGAGATCTAACTACTTAGGTGCATCCCCCTCTCTTAAATAAAGAAATGGTTACTCTATTTGCCAACATGCTTAAGGCGCCATACTACAAGCATGTGATTGGTAGTTCAGCATAGCAATTCACTAACGTTGTGGCAGTAGCTGAGCGCATAAAGTAAAAAGTTAGGAGTGGTAGAATTTCCATGCCCACCAAGAGAAGAAGTTTTGAAAGGAAAAGGAAGGTGGTCGACTATATTGAAGGTAGCTACAGGGGCAGGAAAAACCAATTTCAAAACTACAACACTCCATCCTTTCTATCCCAAATTGCCAGCATCAACTCCCCATTTTCTACCAAAAAACCCGAGCTCCAAAACCTTTAAGCCGAAAACCAAATTGAAAATTTCCAGAAGAGGAATTACAAAAAGGGTTTAGGAAAAACTACCTTTATTACCGCTGCCCCTAAATGAGATGTACCAGAAGCTACTAAGTATTGGATATGTAACTCCTAAACCCTTAGCACCTCTGCAACCACCTTACCCTAACTAGTATAAACCCGACCTCATCTACGAGTACCATGCTGGCACTGCAGGACATGGTATTCATACTTAATGGGCAATTGAGGGTCAAATTGCATAAATCCTAAACCAACGACTAATGTGAAAAAGACACTGAAATTGAAGTTTGGTAGGGGCAAAATTGTATAAATTAGAAGTTTAGGGTCAATTAGGGGTGCAATAGAAATAAATTAAAAGATAGAGGACCAAATTGAACTTTGACCAAAACCTTAAATTAAAACCCTAAAAAATACATAACAAAGCCGTTTTCAATAGTAAAAAGGGGACCTGACGATGCATCATCTACTGACTGTTCATCTTCTTCTTCATTTAAACCAGAAAAGCTACTTGAGTGGCTTCCTTTTCAAGGCATTTAATGCTTTATCTCTCTATTAAATTTGACAAAACTTGCATGCAAATGATGGCATGACATCTGACTACATCTTAGTATGGTTCTTTTTTACTGATTGACACCACAATGGCCGCAACGCCACCCCAAAGTGGCCAACCAAGCCAGCCCTTCTGCAACAATTTTTTCAGGTCATGATGGCAATTTTGAGCCAATAGTTGGGTCCTTCCCAGCTGAAATAAAGGCCAAGATTTGTCCTTAAAAGAGACAAAGTGTCCCTCTTCCACCCCCTATAAATAGGAGTGGATTCCATGCCCTGAGGGAGGAGAAAAGAGAGCCTAAAGTTAGTGAAAAATTAGTTTTTCTTCCCAGATTTTTTCTTCTTATCTGCCAACCATCTTCCTCCTCCTCTTCTATCACTTTTTCACTGCCAGAGCTGCCACCAATAACAGTTCAACCTTCCTAGAACTGTCAGCTAGAAATCTCTCACGGTTAGTAACCTTCTTCTTCCTTTATTTGGCTGTAAACAAAGCAGCCATTTGCATGTAGAACATTGGTTCTGCATGCAAAAATCAACCAATTCACATGGTCACTAGGTCGGGCCAGTAATTGTGTGAAGATGGGTTGGACCCATTCTAGCCTAGCTCGTGATTGCTGGGCCAGGTTGAGCCCATAAAAAAAAGAGAAGCCTGTTGGGTCGCCAATCAGCCCAACTTGGCCTGGTTCAACCCAGTTGGCCAGGTTAGCCCCATCCCATATATTTAATAATAATATAATAATGTAATGATATTAAAATAGAAAAAGACCTTAAAAAAAGACCAACGAATAGAAACTTGACCTGGAAAAACAATTAAACAACAATGCAGCTTACCTCGGATAGGGCATATTGGGAGTGATGCATCTTTTCCTTACATTACTAATCCCTTACCCGAACTTTCATAGACCATAAGTTTTCTAGTAACCATAATACTAAGTGGCGACTCATGAACTTTATAATCATAACTTTATGATTATACTCAAAACCATTTCCTTTTCAAATACCTCTCAAGAGGCTTAACACGTCATTTCATTATTATATACAGGAAAGACAACAGAAGACAACATCAAATTCTTAAACATAAATAAAATTGCATTTGTTATCATAATTTTTCAATATGAACTTGTGTTTTGTTTCGAAGGTTTTTGCATGATATTAACATCCAAATTTAGAAAGTATAATTTCACTAACCAACTTGAAAACCTATGCTAGACAACTTATGATCAACATATGCATGTACAATGCTCATCTCCAGTTATGGTTAGATGAAATGGATACTAGAAAGAAACCAAGAACAACACTTTCATTCATTATTTAGATACCTTATATTTGCTACCTAATGTAAAAAATAATTGTTGAACTTTCATGTTTTAGATTATTTAATACAATCTAGTCATTAAAAAGTGTTACACTAAGCTGTTGAATCAACACATTTAAAAAAGACAGATTAAGAATGGAAAGAAAATGAAGTTCACGATACACCTCATATTAAACACACACATTAATAGCACCCACAAACCTTTATTCTTAATCTGGGATTAGAAAGGACTTGTTAAAATTGGCAACATCTAAGATTCATATAAGGTTTGGTAGCAAGAATTAAAAGCAATATATGAATTACTATTTATTTTATCTATTAAACACCGAAAATAAGAAAACATTACTCAATGATGCTGACAACTTTAGCTATTGTTGTTACTCATTTTTGGGCCCTCATATATATAAAAAAATTTTTTAAAAAAGAGAAAATACAAAAAAAATTGAAAAAAATGGTAAAAGAAAATAAAAATATATATATCAGTGAGAACAATATACCAGAACACCCAGAAAATCACCAAAGATTGGTTGAGAAAAATCAAAATATACAAAATTGAAAATTTTGACAATGCATTTTTGACTGATGAAGGCCCTATTGGCAAAGGAAAATTCAATTTGAGGAAAGAAATTCAAAATTAGGTATTCAAAGACTCAATTGGAATTTTTCAAGGTCTAATTGAATTTATTGAGGGCTTAATTGTAAGAAAAATTATTTTTTAAAAAGTCAATTTAGGCTTTAATTGGAAGAAATTAAAGTTTGGTGTTGAATTGCAATTTTTAAGAGTTAATTTGGTCAAATCAGGAGCTTAATTGTATAAATATTGAAGTTTAATGGGCAAGGCTTGATTGAAGAAATTCAAAATCAAGGACCAAACTTAAAAAGGCACATGAATGTAAGGGCTGGAATTGACAAAATCAGGGGCCAAATTAAAAAAACTTGGAAGTTTGTTGGTCAATTGATGTCAAAATACATAAATTCAGAGCAAAAAACTAAAATGAAAATATCAATGAACTTTGGGGCAAACAATTGAGTTTGACAAGGGTGAAATTACATGAAAGTAAAAGTGTGGAGGCAATTATGGGTACAATAAAAAGCAATTGGAAGAATAGGGACTCAATTAAAATTTTTCAAATCCCAAATTCAGAACCTTAAACGACGTGTTGTTAAGACTTAATGAAAAGAAGGTAAATGACAGGTTGTTCGCCAGTTTGCACCTCTAATTTGATAGTTTTTGCTGATCAAGTTGACAATTTTAAACGCATGAATGTGGAGTTACAAACCTTTAAATTGAGAAATGTTGGATTCAAATAAAAGGTATGCATCACCTCTACCAATTTCAGATGGTCTCAGGCGATGATGATGTCAGAATTGCTCCGACGAGGCCTTGAAAGTGGGTAACTTAGTCAGCCCCGATAGTGCAACCATTATGCAAAACACAATATGGTTTCCGTGTGTTCACACACAAAGGCTCCTCAATAAGTTCTTATCAAGAGTTTATAACACTTCCCTCAAGATCAAGAAGTCAGAAATGGATTCAAGACCTCCTCAAACCCTAGTAAAACCCTATAAATACCCTTCCCAAGATCAAGAAAAGAGGGTTGGAAAAAAAAAAGAAAAAAGAGGAATAAAAAAACAAATATTGACAAGGAAGCTAAGTGTGAAGGTTTGAGAGGCTAACACAAAGTTTTCTCAAGTTTTTAAAGCTTAACAAGTTTGTGAGAGGCAAAACTTTTCAAAGGAAAGAAAAGAAAGAGAGTAGTTGTTTTAGGTTTATTATCTAATCCAAAAACAGGCCTTTATGGCCTGCTTAAGGTGTTTTTTATATATATTTGTTTTGGTTTTATATTAATATTTACAAGTATAGAAAAAAGGTTTGAAATGTTTAACAAATGATGCATTCATCTCTTTGTTTGTGATTTTTATTTAATGAAGTTATTTTGAAGTGTTTTTTTAATGTTTTTGATACATTAAAGTTGTTGCTTAAGTTTGTTTTTTGATATACAATGTTGTTTTAGGTTTTATTTAACTTAAGTTATTTATGTTAAAGCAAGAGTGTTTAACTTGAGTTTGTTAGGCTTGTTCACGCATAAAATGTATTCAAAAAACCAATTTTGAATCCATGTTGCATGAACATATAAGTTATTTTATGTTGATTGTAATTTTTTTATTTGGTGCCTTGTGCTTGATTTTGATGCTTTGATGTTTTTATGTTAGTTTCTTAGTTTAAATATGTTTGTGTATAATATTGTGATTTGTTGGGATAAAAAGAGCGTGCTTTAGAAGCCAAAAATTCTATTTTTTGAGATTGACAGTGGTTGCCTTTACTGGAGATTTTTCTGGGTTTTTTAGGCATGTTTTTCGTGTTTTTGGAAATAATATTGCTTTAGCCTCTAAATTCAGACCATGTTTGGTCCATTTCTTTACACAAAAACCTTAATACGCATGATTAGTAGATAATCTAGTGTTTATTTGCATCAATAACATGTTTTTTTTTTTAGGTTTTAATCCTAGGGTTTTCATTTTGAATCAAAACTCATTTTGATAAAAACAAATCATGACATTTTAGTGATAATCGAAGTGAATAGATGCTGGATCATTGATCCTTGCATAATTTTCAACATGTATGTTCATTTTTTTTGATAAAATCTGATTTGTTTTAGAACCCATGTTACTGGGTTCATGTTCGGTGTTCTTGATGTTCTTCATCTTTTTTGTGTGTTTGATCCGTTTTGTTTAAGAATTTTTGAGTTTTGGTGTTTATTTGAGTGTTTAATGTGTTTTTTTGGCTTTAGTTTTGTTTTTGGGTTATTTTCGGGTCAAATCAAAATTTTTGGTTTGGTTTATGGTCTAACCAAAATTTTTAGGTCGACTTGGTCGAATAAAAAAAACTGGGTCAAAGGGTTTAATACCCTGTTTGGTTTTCTATAGTTTTTGTTAAATGGTTTTTGGGTTTAAGAATGTGTTTGACAAAGTCCCCTTAAGCTTATTTTTAGTAGTTTTATTACAAAGAAAAATTGATTTTTGTCAAATAAAGCCTTAAAAAAATTTCTTTTTTCTTGCATGTGACTAAAAATCCTATAGTTATTTAAGCATTTGTTTTTTAAAAAAATCTAAAATACTTTCACATGTTTTTATTTAAAAGTTATTGTATGGATTTTACAACAAGTTTGTAAAATTCCAAAACAATTTTTATTTTATTTTAATATATGATATTATAAACTTATACGTAAAATATATTTTTAATATTAAATAAAAAGTCGCTTTATTTTATTTTTTTTTGTTAGCATTAGAACGGTTAAGTTTTACACCATCTTATTTAAGAGAACTTTTTTAAAACCTTAAAGTGACCAATAGTTAGAAAATACAACATTTTCATAGCTTATATCAGATAAAATAAACAATGCAACTTACCTTAGGTAAGATGTATTAGAAGTGCTAATACCTTTCATTTACGCAATCTGTCCCCTAACTTAGACTCTAAGACCAATTAGGGTTTCTAGTGACCAGAATACTAGGTGTGGACTCTCATTCCCTTCTTTTCTACTAAGAAAGATCAAGAATTCCTTGTCTTTTCCACCCACATCATTCCTGATAATCATGATCCGGATGGAATCGCCATGACGCCGCAAACGTGCGATAAAATAACGACTCCACTAAGGACCTGTGGATTAAGCTATGTTTGTTTATCTGATTATTGTGTTTGATTTTTTTGTACATTTTTATGCTTTAATTTTATATATATCGCGTATGCTTTTATATATTGGATATGGATTAATGCCTCATGCATCACCTGCTTTAATTTTTGAAAAGCACACATATACTTCGAGGTTAGGTAGGGGATTAGCGATCTGCCATATGACTATTGGTCAGGGTTTAGATATGTGAAACACCCAATTTATATCTGAGTGCGTGCTTAGTAATGGTAGGCATACGTGCCTTAACCATTCCTCGAAATACCTCCATACTGTCATTACAAAGATTGTCACTGGGCAAATCTGAAACTCTTTTAGAGAACAAGTAGTAAATTTATCCCATATCTCACTTAGAAGAATTAAAACCAGCCCTTAGGGGTGTATGCTCCCTACACATGTTTTGCATCAAGGTAAGCCTTTTATGAAGTATCTTAAGTTCAAGACTTACAGGTGACATAATGGTCATTACTTAGGAAATTTATGTTGTAGAGTTTAGGAAAGAATTAAAATGCTTATTTATTATGCAAGAGTTATGACTGTGTGTTACTCCTTGAACAACGAGCGCATCATAACAAATACATACTCATACATTTAGCATGCATGTTCACAGGTTGAAACATAGGTCCCTCACCGAAGGTCTATTACACCTGACTAAGAGAAGGAATGGAAAACAAAGAAAGGGCTTATATAGAGGCTCATTATCAAAAGAAAATTGAAAGCATCAAAGTTAAAGTGGCTAAACTCATAAATTTGCTCGAGCATCTATAAAACCTCTTGTGAAGGCACCGACAGCTCATGTCCCTCATACACCTCAAAACTTGGGGGCAGATTCAATGATCAATCAATATTTTATCCCTATTGCCCCTGTCCAACCAACTCAAACTCCGGTTATTGTAGTTTGATAGCTAAAGGACCCTTTGATGATAGATTTGTTGGTCATATGGACCATGATAAATGGATTGCTTTGGAAGAGAGATTGAGAGAAGTTGAAGAAAATGATTTTATTGACACTGTATTAGCAATTGAAGTTTGTTTGGTTCCAAACATTATGGTGCTAAAAGATTTTAAAGTGTTGAACTTCATGAAGTTTACTGGAATACAATGCCCAAACACCCATCTCCGGTCATACTGCAACAAAATGGATGAAGTTAACCACAATGATAAAATACTAATATATTTCTTTCAGGATAGTCTTATAGGATCTACCTTGAGTTAATATATAAGATTGGATAATGCCAAGATCAATAAGTGGAAGGATATGACAGATGCCTTCTTGAAGCAGTATAAAATCAATCTGGAAATTGCTCCTGATAGAAACAACCTTATAGTCATGAAGAAGGGAAACCAAGAGTTTGTAAGAGCATACGTATAAAGATGGTGAGATAAAGAAACACATGTCCAATCTCCACTAATAGAAACAAAAATGGTGATATTATTCGCCAACATCTTTAAATCCCCATATTATGAGCATCTAATGGGAAGTTCAACTTAGCAATTTTATGGTATTGTGAGGATCGCTGAAAGAATTGAACAAGTTATCAAAATGAAAAAAATTGAAGGTCCTACCACAGGTTTCGAAACAATGACGAGAGATGAATTGGAAGATGGCTCTCAGGTGAGAAATCTTAGTTATATGGTCCAACCAAATCTCATTGTAGCATCATTTGCTCAAGTGTCTTTGTCAAAGATTGACATACCTCTGTCACTCGAGTATGTCTACCAGCATATGTTAGACTCTAGATGAGAGATGTGAATATCATGTTAGGGTCCTGAGCTATTCGATTGAAAATTGTAAAAAATTCAAGTATCACATCTAGAAGTTGGTGAGTGAAGGACAAATTGAGTTTGTAAAGAATGGTGATACCTACCATATAGACACTTCGATCTTCAGCAATGATCAGTAGCTTGCAAAATGCTGACAAGACATAGATAATATGCAGTTACTCAGAGAATGATCATTGTATTTTGCTTCAATATGTTTTTCATGTATCATGACTGCATAATGTAATTTCAATTAATTGTACTTTGTTCTTTGTCTTATGATTATTTTGAAAGAGATGCTTCTTTCAAAGGGTATTTTAACAAAACATCTTGATCAAACTCCAACATGTGAAGTTAAAGCTAGTCCATCTTGAAAAAAAAAATATTATAAGAGTTTTTGATTGTAGAAATGATTTGATGTTTGTTAAAATGACATGGAGTGAATAAACAAATATTAAACTCATATATGAAATTAAACCACACATCATATGAGCTAAGTTTAAACAATATACATATTGACATGTAATGGATTCAATAGTTATGGACTCGTAAATCATGGTTCTTTGCAAGTCTAAAATATTATGCTAGACAAAGTCAAAATTTATCGGTTCTAACTGACCTAGCTTGAAATGAGAAAATACCATCTTTGGTTATTCCTTTCACAATTCTTAATATATATATATATATATATATCCCTTGAAGTCCTAATCTACGCCTATTGGAATATTTGTTTTAAAAAAAAAACTCTAACATGGATCACACCACACACTAGGAACAAGTGAAAGATTTTTTATTGAAAAGATAAAGATAATGATAGAATCAATGGTGAAGGAAATGCTAAAAACAAAAGATTGAGAAAGGGCTAAAAGAAGAAAAAGCCATAAATAGAAAAGGCGAGAGATATTTTAATTAAAGAAAGGCATAAAAATGCCAAAAGTTGATGACTGAAGGGGCATGAATGAAAAAAAAAAAGAAAGAAGAAATAAAATTGATGGAAAAACACACCTAAAAGATCGAAAGACAAGAAAATGAAATACCATGTCTTTTAGTATCTATGATAAGCCTCTTGTTAAGGAAAATATGATTGAGATTATTGTGTCTTCAAATAACTAGATAAAAGATAAGGTATCCATCAAATGAGGAGTAAGAGTTGCTTTATGGCCTATATTAAGATAACAAAAAGATGAAAAAATATTATGAGATAAATGATGAGCAATTAGCTTTACTTTTCTCTTTAAGTTTGAAATTGATAATGAAAGGAATGACATGGTTATGAAACTTCCTAAACCATTGATTGATCGAGGTGAAAATTATGGTTGAAATGAATGACAAGATTATATTTCATATTTCTTACAAATACAACAAAAGAAAGAGTGAAGTGAATAGTTGATGGTGGTCTTATATCATTAAAACCCTCAAACACCTTTTTAGTCTATGAATTTCCCTTCATTTCATAACCATGAGTCATAGCCTGTATTATGATTTGAATCTATAAATAAAGCTCTCAAAACATGAAGAGCTTTTTCATGAAGGTCATGGCTTCACGAACTAAGTTACTGGTTATTATACATGCCGATAAAAAAGTTGTTCAAAAGAGACAATCTTTCTCGATAGAACCTCGAGTTTTGACTCAAACCTTTTGCTATTGAAATCTATAAAAGGTCACCTTATCGTATACCATTAAATGATATACCCAAAATGAGAGAATAAAATTTAACACAAAGAACAATAAAAGAGCCAAAGAAGTTGTTTTAATCTTAAATCGAGTCAATATCTGTTTTCAAAATGCAAAATAATCAAATAATTGCATGTATTGAATGGTTTGTGTCGCATCTTTAAACACTTTTAATTTTTAAAATACTTTCAAAACTAGCATCTCTTTGGTTTCATTTCGAAAATGAGATAGGAATGAAGAAATTTTTTGAAAGTCCGTTGTTAGCTCTTGAGAAAAAAACGATTATTTGAAAGCAAGTGCTTCATTGATGGGTTGCGTAAGATCCTTTATGAAGATAGTATAAAGGAGCTTGGTCAAATGAGTTGATAATGTTCAGATCAGAAAAGAAAAGTATGGTTCAACTAAAAGCAACTTCATGACTGATTGACAATTTAAGATGAGGTCGACACCGTAAAATATTTTGATAATTGTTGGCACGATGCACACAACTAATTAGAGGGTACCTTTTGAAATAATCCAAGAAGTTGAATGATAAGTTGAACTTTTTCATGATAAAACAAGCAATGTCATACCTAGGGGCATGGTCAAGCTTTAAATAATGAGAACAATAATCATTACAGATAACCCAGGATGGGCACTGTATTTACATTTGAGTGAATGATTGACATACCATAAACTTGAATGAGTTGGTGAATCAGAAAACCAAGAAAGCTTTAGATAGCAAGTAAAGGCACCCTATGATGATGAAGTATCAAAGAGGGGGGGATATATTTCAAATCAGTTAAGGATGTATGCTTATCATCTAACCTTAAAGCATTGCGTAAATATTTTTTATTTTTTCAGGAAAAATCCTCAATGACATCTAGTAAGATTTTGATGAATCTGAGTTGACAAATAAAGAATCCTTGAGCTATGATAGCAAGGAATCTCAGTTAAACCCCGCAATCAGGAAGTATTAATTGTTAAATCTTGCAATCAGGAAGGAAAGCGAGGAGAACCCTACTATTAGAAAATTCTCAAGAAAATAAAAAGATCAATCTTGTCATCAGGAAGAGTCTTCAGGTAAACCTTACAATCAAGAAACACCAAATTTTCAAAGCCTGCAATCAAGAAGTATTAGTTAAACCCTACAAGCAGGAAGCACTAAGTTCAAATCTTGTGATCGAGAAGTATTAGTTGTTAAATCCTGCAACCAGGAACGAAAGTGATGAGAACCCTACTTTTAGGAAATTCTTCAGAAAATAAAATAGATCAATCCTGTTAGCAGGAAAAGTCTTTAGGTCAACCTTACAATTAGGAAGCACCAAGTTTTCAAACCCCGCAATTAGGAAGTATCAGTTAAACCCTTCAATAAGGAAGCACCAAGTTCAAACCCTGTGATTGGGAAGTATTAGTTGTTAAACCCTGCAATCAGAAAGGAAAATGAGAAGAACCATACTATTACAAGAAAAAGAGAAGATCAACCTTGTCATCAAGAAGAGTCTTCAAGTTAACCCTGTAATTAGGAAACACCAAGTTTTCAAACCTCACGATCAAGAAGCATCAAGTTTTCAAACCTTGTGATCAGGAAGTATCAGTTCAACCCTGCCATAAAGAAAGATAGGTAAACCCTGCAATCAGAAAGCATCAAGAAATTTAACCCTATCATCAGAAAGGATAGATTTCAACCCTGCAATTAGGAAACACCAGGAAAGTTCAAAAAGAGCTTGATTAGACCCTATCATCATGAGAGGAGAAAATGAAGAACCCTACCATTAAGAATCCTAACCCTACAATCAGGAAGAAAAGTGAGAAGAACCTTAGTATTAGGAAATTCTTACGAGAAGAAGAAAGTTCAAACCCTATCATAAGGAAGAACATGAAAAACTACTATTAAGAATCTGAGTTTTGGGAACCTACCATCAGAAATCTCAATTTTTAATTCAATAATAAAAATGTTTTGAATTTAATCAAAATAGTTAACTACACCCTTAAAAAGCTCCAATGATCGCTGAGATTCAAGATTTCAGGTCAATTGAGTTGAAAAAAAAGATAGTTGTACAGGAGAATAGCTATTAGCATACGATTCTTCTAGTAGCTGTAAGATTTTGGTTTTGATTAAAGGAAATTAGAAGACTGAAATTTCAAGTTAACCGAGCTGCAAACAAAGATTTTGGTTCTAGTTAAAGAAAATTACCAGATTAGGGATTCAAGTTGACCAAGATGAAGGCAACTTTTGATTCGGTTAAAGGGAATCACTAGATTGAGATTTTAGGTTAACCGAGCTGAAGATAAAGATTTTGTTTCTAATTAAAGGGAATCACTAGATTAGATTTTCAAGTTAACTGAGTTGCAAATAGTGGCTGCCTTTACTAGAGATTTTCTAGGTTTTCCAGGCATGGTCTAGAGAAAAGTATTGTCTTAGCCTCTAGATTCAGACCATGTTTGGTCTGTCTCTTTGCACAGACATATTCGTTATGCATGATTAGTAGATAATTTGGTGTTTATTTGCACCAATAACATGTTTTTGATAGGTTATAATATTAGAATTTTGGTTTTGAACCGAAACCTATTGTGATAAAAATTGTGATGTTTTAGTGATAATTGAAGTGAATGGATATTAGAATATTGATCCTTGCATGATTTTGAATATGTATGTTCATTTTTTTTAACCAAATCTGGTTTGTTTTGGAACCCATATTGTTGAGTCATGTTCGGTGTTCTTCATTTTTTTGTGTGTTTGATCCATTTTGTTCAAGAATTTTTGAGTTTTTGTGTTTATTTGGGTGTTTAATATGTTTTTTTATTATTTAGTTTTGTTTTTAGGTTGTTTTCGGGTCAAATTAGAATTTTTAGTTTCGTTTATGGTCAAACCAAAAATTTCAGGCCAACCTAGTCGGGTTGGGTAAAATAAAAAGGTGGGTTAAATGGTTTATACCCCGTTTGGTTTGCCATAATTTTTTTAAAGGGTTTTTAGGCTTAAGTGTGTATTTGCAAAACGCTCCTTAAGCCTATTTTTTTATAGTTTTATTACAAAGAAAATTGAGTTTTTGCCTAGCAAAGCATAAAAAAGTAAAATAAGAATATTTGTTTTTTTCTTGCATATAACTAAAAATCCTAAAGTTATTTAAGTATTATTTTAAAAAAATCTAAAATAGTTTGACATGTTTTTTTTTAAATATTGCATGAATTTTAGACACAAGTTTGTAAAATTTCGAAAGATTTTGGCCTACATTTTAAAAATACCAAAACAATTTTTTTTTGTTTTTTTAATATACAGAATTACGGCATAAGGGATAAATTTTCATTATTGCAAATAGG
>Ga0325414_1005248_pt1 | contig 13667 bp, 10 predicted proteins | sample PopdelMetagenome_8_FD_206183 | JGI IMG/M metagenome (GOLD analysis project Ga0325414, IMG submission 206183) | Populus deltoides microbial communities from Bellville, Georgia, United States - Leaf-PdKOR-R3 | ecosystem: Host-associated > Plants > Phyllosphere > Phylloplane/Leaf | place: USA...
AAGTTTAAATAAAAACAATAATTTATTTACAATTATATTAATAATTTATTAGAAATAAGCTGAAAATTATAAATTAACACCAACCTGAAATCTGCCAAACCATGCATTGATTTGAGGCATCCATTCAAGATGCTTGGATATCTGACTCCATTGAAACAATGAAATCTCCATCGACGATTTAAACACCGATGATATTACTCGGGCTGCTTCAATGTTTGTGAACCAAAAAATAAATGAAATAAATTCAATAGTGATTACTTCATAAATTATGTTGTAATTTTAAAAAAAAAAACTTAAACCTTAACAAACTTACATTGAAAGGTCGTCCTTCCACTGTGCCTCGTACTTGCGGATAAATTGATTCCAGTGCGAAGGCACGCTGCGTCTGTGCTGTGAAGTACCGCTGGAAGAGGCAGCATCGGTTGACGGCGCAAATGGTGTAGGTGCCTCTTCTTAAGAGGCACCTAAGGAAATATCATCCTTGCTGCTAGACGAACTAGCTGCGACCCTACTTGAGCGACCAGCTCTGGTTTTCGTTCTACGCATTTACACAATTTTATACAAATACTTATATAATTAAATTCAAATGTCAAAAAAAAATTCAACAGCACCCCCTATACCGGATACTACCCAAATTCACAAACCTGCACATATTAACAATAGCCACAACCAATTTACCCAATCTATACTATTTATTCCAACATATTCAATTACTAATCCTAAGGTAAATTCAACATTAAGAATTACAATTCAAGTAATTATTCAATAATTATGCCAATACAACAAAACAATAAATTAAAAAAAAAAACTCTAGAATAACAATCAAAATAAATGGAAAAAATTAAACACAAATCATGCAATAATAGAGTAAAACTAATAATTATTCCAACATATTCAATTACTAATTCTATGGTAAATTCAACATTAACAATAAATATTCAACAAATTAACTACTAATAATTATGCCAATACAACAATAAAAATTATTCAATAAATTAAAAAAAAACTATAGACATTAGCAATGAATTATGAAAAAAAAACTATAGACTTTATCTACATTACAAAAAATATACCAAAACAAAAAAAATAACCAAAAAAAAGCAAAAAAATACCATTAAAGTAAAATAAAATAGAGGAAACACTAACCTTTTAAACTGATGAAGATGATGAAGAAAACTTGCTAAAGATTGGAGATGAAAGCTTTGAAGAATTGAGAGGAAAAAAATCAAAATCTTAAGGTGAGAAATGAAGGAGAAGAAAAAATGAACTGAACGGGCGGTCAGTTGAACTTATATGGCAATTTTATCGACGGATTCACCGACGGATATAAAATTAATTATTATTTTAATTTATTCCGTCGGTGATGTGTTAAAAATCCATCGGTAAATTTTGAATTTCACACCAAAATTTTTAATGACCCTCCATATTTTTCGCGGTCCGTCGGCAATATGATGCGGTCAGAGGCGCATTTAATGCACAACCCTTTGAAATTCACGCGGTCCGTCGGTAATTTTATCGGTAAAATTGACCCGCCGACAACTTACCGACGGATTTAAATTCGTCGGTGTGGCCGTCGGTGATCGGGTGGCATTTCAAGTAATTATTTTTGAACTTTCTGTGAAATGCCGACGGATTTATGGCCGTCGGTGTGCCCGTCGGTGATAGGGTGGCATTTCAAGTAATTATTTTCAAACTTTCTGTGAAATGCCGACGGACTTAAGGCCATCGGTGTGGCCGTCGGTGATAGGGTGGCATTTCAAGTAATTATTTTCGAACTTTCTGTGAGATGCTGACGGACTTAAGGCCGTCGGTGTGGCCGTCGGTGATCGGGTGGCATTTCAAGTAATTATTTTCAAACTTTTTGTGAGATGCCGACGGACTTAAGGCCGTCGGTGTGGCCGTCGGTGATATGGTGGCATTTCAAGTAATTATTTCATTTTACAAAATATATCATCCATGATCAATAATTATTTCAAGTAATTATTTAGTAATTGTGGCATTTCAAGTAATAAATATTTTGTGTTTCAAAATATAGCATCCATAATCTAAATTACATGAAAAAAAGGGTTTTACATAGGGCTTCATTTTGGTAGTTAGTCAGAATTTTCTTCTTCTTCGTCATCAATTGAATTGTCATCACCTTCATCGCAATCTTCAATATGAATATCATCTTCTTCATCGATATTTGCTTGTCCGCTAGAGCTCAAAACAAAATTCAACTCCTCTGCGTCAACATCAACAAGACTATCATCGAAAACACGAAAATTTGAATTTTCTTCCAATTCAATCGAAGGAGCAACTCGATATGGTTCAACCACCTCACTAACTTGAAAGACTTCATCTCGCACACTTGTGTCTTCGTTCTCATCCTGAACAACCTCGACACGACCCCGGGGTTTCGTTTTTAAAACGGACAACCAATCCACTCTTGATCGATCCTTTCTAAATGAAGGGGTGTATGTGTAATAAACTTGTTGACATTGCTTTGCGAAAACAAAGACATCGTTTATGTTGTGGAGTCTAGCTTTTGAGTTGATTTCGACCAAACCATAGTGCGGATCAACTCTGATTCCTCTGTCAGTCGTGTCATACCAATAACATTTGAATAAAAACACTATATTCTGCTTGTTATGATATTGCAGTTCAACGACCTCTTCTAATCTATCATAGTAGTCAACTTCTAACTCACTACTAGTGGATCCCTTAACACAAACACCGCTGTTGTATGTCTTTCTTCCTTGCCTGTATTCTTCAGTATGGAAAACATATCCATTGACAAAATACTCGTTGTAGCACTTACATTTTCTTTCAGGCCCCAGGCTTAGTGAAGACAATGACTTAGGTGCACTCCTTCCCATTTGATAAACCTTGTATGTAATGTACATCAATAAACAGTAAATGAACGAGAATCTCGTAATGACATGCATACGTACAATAATTTTGCAAGTTAGAATGGTTTGTGATAGTGCTTACATGTGTTCTGAACCACGTGGCAAACTGCTCATCTTGTAATTGAAAGATCTGGGATTCGGTCAGCTGTGAGTTATTGAAGAGCAAATATTATCGATGTTGCCTGCAAGTGATAATGAGTGTATGATATAACAATATATAATTAACAGTATATTACTAACAAAGTTTAATTATTATAAACTTACTAAATAAAAGGTCTCAGCTCATCACAGTTAAATAAAACATAGTTGTGTGCTTGTTTGAACTCTATTTCCGACAAATATCTTCCTCTTACGGCATTTTTAGGTGTGGGTCGTCCAGTATTGGAGAATATTGACAAGTTCCCACTGGAAGGCACTTCATCGCCATCATCATGCCGTGAAACGCGATTGATTCTCGTTCTCAGATGAGGTTCCAAATAGTACGAGATAAATGTTGAGATCTCCTCAACAATATAGGCCTCACATATCGAAGTCTCAACATTCGCCTTGTTCTTAACCTTTTTCTTGAGATTAAATAAGTACCTGCATTGAAATATTAAAGTATTTTCAATTAAGAAAAACATATAAAATACTTTTATATATGAATTACATTGCAACTGTAATATCTAACCATTCGAATGGGTACATCCATCTATATTAGACCGGTCCTCCAGCTTTTGCCTCGAATGGTAGATGTATAGGGAGATGCTCCATTGAGTCAAAAAATGATGAAGGAAATATCATCTCAAGTTTGCATAGTGTCTCGACGATATTCGTTTAAAGCCTCTCAATGAGATCAACATTCAACTTGCTGGAGCATATATCTCTGAAGAAATGACTGAACTCCGTGAGTGCATCCCATATTTCCTTTGGCAACAAATCACGAAAAGCTAATGGGATGAGAGTTTGTATAAACACGTGGCAGTCATGACTCTTTATTCCATACAATCCGCAGTCCTCTATATTAACCAGCCTTGATATGTTCGATGCATGTCCATCCAGAAAACACAGACTCTTAAGCCATTTATAGACTAGCAGTTGTGCGTTTTTCTCTAACACGAAGCTTGCTCTTGGTTTTGCGACCCGTGACTTATCATAAACCAACTCCATATTTTTACGGTTACTGTATAAAGCTATATCCAATCTAGCCTTGATGTTGTCCTTTGTCTTCCCCTTGACATCCATGACGGTGTTGAAAATGTTCTCAAACATGTTTTTTTCGATGTGCATGACGTCAAAGTTATGGCGAAGCAGATTGGTCTTACAATAAGGAAGCTCTCAAAAGATACTTCGCGCTTTACCTAATTATAGGTCAAACCAAAACCAGAAAACTTTTGCTTACCTGATTGAAAGCCAAACACAATATCACCGTATTCTGAGACAACATCATGCAATTCTTCACCAGAAAGACGCGGGGATGCAACATCTTTTTCAACTCTGACAACAAAGAAATCTTTTCTGTTCTTTCTGTACCTGTGATTAAGTGGCAAGAAGCGACGGTGACAGTTAAAAAAAGAAGCTTTACCTCCATTTGCTAGAGTGAATGCCTTGTTGTTTTCCATGCAGTATGGACATGCGAGTTTCCCATGCGTGCTCCAACCAGAAAACATTTCATAAGCTGGAAAATCATTGATAGTCCACATCAAAGCTGCCCTCATAAGGAAATTTTGTTTCCTCGATATATCATAAGTCAAAGCTCCAGAGGACCACAACTGTGCCAACTCATCAATCAATGGTCAAAGACAAACATCTATATTCGCCCCGGGCTTCTTGGACTGGGTATGACAGTAGATAAAAACATGAACTCCAGCCTCATACACATTCCCGGTGGCAAGTTATAAACTGTGAGTATGATCGGCCAACAAGAATAAGGAGCAGCAAATGACCGAAATGGGTTGAATTCGTCTGTACACAACCCAAGACGCACATTCTTTGATTCAGTTGAAAAGTGAGGATGAACACTGTTAAAGCGTTTCCACGCTTTATTGTCAGAAGGATGAACCATCACTCCATCAACCGCATGGTGTGCTTGGTGCCATGTCATATGCTCAGCAGTCCTTCGTGACATGAATAACCTCTGCAGTCTAGGTGTGATCGGGAAGTATCTAAGTTTTTTTATATGCCACTAGAGTCTTTCCCCTGCCAATTCTAGGTTTGTAACGGGAATGCCTGCATGTCATGCACTCGGTCATCTCAGCATTTTCAAGGTAGTATAACATGCAGAAGTTAGGGCACATGTCAATTTTTTGGTATACTAAACCGAGGGGTTTCATCATAGACTTCGCAGCATAGAAGTTCTCTTTCAGTCTGTTCCTTTCAAGTAAAATGCTTCTTGCCCATTCATTAATCTTGTCATACTCGGCCTCACTCAACCCGTGATCTGACTTGATGATGAACACCTGTGCTATGACCGATAATTTACTGTGGTTCGTGCAGCCATCCCATAATGGTTCGTCAGAATCTTTCAACAAATCAAAAAACCTAGCTGCATCTCCATTAGGTTCTTTTTCTACGATTGGACATTGATTGACATTACCTTCATTCATTCTCATTGCATCCATAACCATATTTTTGTAAGGATTAGTGTTGTCATTTGTCGCTTTATGCACGTTGCTAGCACTAGAAGTAGACCCAACCACCGTTTCTTCCATTCTCCTCTCACTCTCGCTAACAAATACTTCTTCATGTGTATACCAACACTGGTAATTCTCCATAAACCCATTGTGTAGAAGATGCATCATTACAACATCTGGATGCATATACTTTTTATTTTGACACTTCCTGCATGGACACCTAATACCGCCTCCAGTAAAATTTCTAAGAATAGATGTTGCGAAATTAATAAAACCCTGAACCCCGTTACAATAATCCATCCTCCGCAATCCTTGGGGTGAATCTTGATACATCCATGAACGATCATCCATGATTTATATCGAACCTCTATAAAATTATGATGACACAATGTATTAATTAACTAAGTTAGGTAAATAAACTTGCAAAAATATTACTTTACCTCGAGATTATCCAACAAACCAATCACAACTTCTCATAAATATTAAATATTCATTATTATTTATCAACGTCCATACAAATTAAAATATATAAATTTACAGAAATTACCACTCCGCAATACCATTGACAAAACTTTAAACGGACCCATTAAGTAAGCTATTAATTATTTCAAAACAGCACATGTACTTCGGTAGTTCCATAAAGTTTTAACAATTTACAAACAAATACAATCTTACAAAATCTAAAACAAACCATAACAGGTATAGAATTATACATTCATATACTACAAGTTTGTTTGAGAACTTGTACATTTACTAACAAAATACATATGCTAAAAAAACGATAAAATTGACATTTAATTAAATGTTAAAATTTTAAAAGAAAGAATTACTTATAAAAATTGATAAAATCCTTTGGTAAATCAGAACACGGATGTTGTGACCATAAAACTTCAAGAAATATAACTTGTTGTGCTTATATGAGGGAGATTTTTGTTTGGGGGGGAGGGGGGCTGGTTGTTTGCAGATGGGGAGAGTTGGGATTAGGAAGAAGAAGGAGAAATAGGGGAGGAGAGGGTTGGTGGAGTGGACATATATTAACTTTTACCGACGGTTTCCCCGACGGAATATTCGTCGATGAAACCGTTGCTGATTCTGACGGAACAATCGACACGTCATCGCACGGATCTGCCATTTCAAATCCGTCGATGATTCCGTCGACAATATAAACGGCGGTTGCTGTACGGGCTGTCTTTTTGAATCCGTCAGTGATTTCGTCTGAAAAAATAACCCGCCAAAACCTCCATGTCAGCGACCTGTTTTTTTTACGACGAAAACATTTGCGTCCATAATTCAGTCGGTAAAAACCCACGGAAACGATAGTTACCGACTGAATTACGGACGGAATATTGTCCGTCGGTAATTTCGACCTCAAATTACTGATGAAAATTTTCCGTCAGTAAATCCGTTGCTATTTAGCGAATTTCTGGTAGTGTTTGGACGTATATTACTTTGTACTTCCGGATCCATGGGTTATAAGTCCGTGGTGATCTTGGTATTGGTTTAATAGTTAATTTTGGCTTCATTAATTGCTGAAAACATCAGTTAGAGATGTATGATTTTATCTAATTATTATTACTATAGAAACAACTAAAAAAAGATAGTTGTTTCGTGATTGAATTTACTGTACATTGTAAATAAATTCACTATAGATTTTGATAGTAATATTTTTTCTCCCTTTTTTTCTCAATCATTTTATTCTTTTCCTTTCAAATTCATCTTTCTACCTTACGTTTTTCTAAAATTAAATTTTATGGTTTATTTTGATTTAATTTCTATGTGTTTATTGTGGTATCGGGAGAATTGTTTTGTATTGAGTTGAAGCTAGATTTAACAAGATAAAATCCAATTTTATTGAATTAAAATAATTAAAGATTTAGGGACTGTAATTGAAAATGGTACAAAAATTCAATTTTTTTGGCCAAATCAAGGACTAGAGTGAAATATGAGGGGAAAGTGGCTGGTGAGTGTAATCATCGGATATTTTTTCCTTTCAAATTACTCTTTCTAATTTGTGTTTTCTTGAAACTAGACTTTGTGATTTATTTTGATTTACTTTCTATGTATTTATCACGATATCGAGAATTGTTTTTTGCATTGGGTTCATATTTGATTTAGCTATCTAAAATTCAATTTTATTGATTTAAAACAATTGAAGATTTAGGGACCAAATTTTAAAATGGTACAAAAATCCAACTTTTTTTGGGCCAAACCAAGGAATAAAATGAAAGAAAAGAGAATGTAAGAGAGGCGGCCATAATATGGTGGTGTGTGTGGCTTCATTTCTACTTTGAAAGTGGCCTTTCTTGGTATCGTTGGGATCATCTTGGAAAGGTTTTCTTATGGGGCGACGCATTGTGCTGTTTGGAGTTGCCTCCAACGACCATTTCTTTCTTTCCTTTTATTTTTTCTCTTCATGTTCTCAGTTTCCATTCCAGGCCCTATCTAAAATAGCAAAGGGGCTTGTTAATTGTTTTTATGTCAAATTTAATCCTTTTTTATTATTATTTTGTCTTTTTTATAAATTGAATATATATTTTTTTTAATTTTATCTTTCACTATTTGATTGATTGTGGATTGAGATTTGTAATTTATTGTATTATTTGTTTTTTATAGGGTTATTTCAGTCTCATGATTTAGATTGCGAGTTTAAAAGATTAGTTGGCAGAGATGGCAATTTCACTCAAACCCGATGAATACCGACTTGAATTTACCCAAATGGATATTAATTATTTTCTTGTTCAGGTTCGGGTAATACCTGATGTGAAAAATTTAGGTTTGAGTAGGGTATCGATATTGCTCTACCCGACTCGAAACCTTGCATGAATCCGACTAGAAGTATGGACATGTGACCTTAAAGTTTAAAAACATTACAGTTGTACCCACCTATATATTTGAAGAAAAACTAGGGTTTCTCCATTACCTTTCCAGCCGAATCTTCGCTATAACATAGACTCAAAGTAAGAGTTCACATTTCCCTCTTATCAGTCATCACACAGTTCACTCTTCCCTTCTCTTTCTCTATCCCTCTTGCACTATTTTAGTCTCCTCCAATATCTAGCTAGTAACAAACCTGTCGGTAGAAAGTCAAGAACACCATTAACAAGTCTGCACCTAAGGTTGGTTTTTTTATGTTCAATTCTGCCTAGTTATATTTTTATGCTAAAATCTTAGAACGACATGATATTTTTTCCTATGTTCTCTACTTTTTTTTTGTTTAACTATTCATATTTTAGGGTTCCACTACTAGTTGTGAAACCAAATTGTCTAAAGATGTACACAATTTTGTTTCAAGAAGAAAACAATAGTCATTATTATTGTCATAGATAACTTTTGGCATAGGTTTGCACTTATAAATCAAGCCAAGTCCATATACATTTCATGATAACTCCTTCATTAAGTAATGGAAATAATCTAACAACTAGTGAGTAGGGTTGTTATGGATTTGCTCTTTATTCCTTTTCCTTTCGTTGCACCTAACTCTTGATGGCTTCTGTAGATTCCTCTATGTTTGTACCATTTTCTTTTGCTAAAATTGCTCACTCAGATAACATGTTTCCAACCTCATCTTTTATATCCACTACCTTTACTGTCTATCATTCGTTTTTTCCAAAAGCCTTAAATTCCTCTAGACTTGTTCTCTATCTCATATATTGTGTTTTGGATGCTATATGTGTTATTGAAAAATTTAATGATATGTTTTCCACTTCTCAACTTCATATGGTGTGGATATTTGCAGCCTTTGTTCAATATCACATGAGATTTTAAAGCATGTTGAATGTCCTCTATAGCAGGCTCACTATGGGAGTCTATGTGACCATGATTCAAATTTTTATAATTCTTCGCATTACATTCCATAAAATCCACTACATCAATGCTTGATGTGTTGGAATCCAAAACAATTTGCACATATAGAAGTTTTGATTCTTTAGATTAGTCTATACCTCTTGTCTAACTATTTGAGTCTGGATTATTTAGATCCAGTTGTTGTTAAAGTCTATCCATTTTTGGGAGTATATAGGAGTGAGCATGTGAAGCACAAGGATAAGATTCATCATCTTTGTTATGATTTGGTGGATATTTATGCTTAAAGACAAAAGAGATGTAAAATTCAATTATATATGACTCCATATTTGAGTGTTAGCTTTGTGGATTCAAGTTATGATTAGGCTGAATTTGATAGCTGTGTGATGCAAAACAAAAAGTTCACATGCTAGGACTGAATTTGATCATTATTTAGATGATGATATTTTGCAAAGAAAAGATGATTTTGATATTCTAACATCGTGGAAAGTTTAAGGTGGCAACCTCTTAGTTAGAATATTAATGTCTGAATGTCTATTGTATATTTCTGTTGTTAATATATATGATCGATGCAAAATTAAATGATTTTCAAATTACCATGTTTGAATCATTTTATGAAAGTATGGGTCCACTTACTGTTATGTAAGATTTATCAAGTGCACATCGCGTTATGGTTTTGGTTTTAGGTTCGAGTTGGGGTATGTATATCTAATGGATACCTAATAGATGGATTATGAATACTGGATATTCGAAACCCAATCGGGTTAGGTTTTGTTTATACCCGATCGAGTTGGGGTTGAGGGTAGGTAAAAAATTTAGGATCGAGTTCGGGTATGAATATTGTAATACCTGACCCATGGATACCCATTGTGGTTCCTTTTATCCTTTTTAAAATTTACCTTTTTGGTTTCAATTTTAAACTTAAACATTTAGTTTGTTGGAAATTGAGTTTTATATATTTTTTTAGTTTTTTTATGGTATTATCCTAATCTTATAACTAGGGTTTGGGTTTGGCAGATTAATCTTAGTTGACTTGAGTCATTTTTTTAAATTAGATTTCTTTTTAATTTTGTCATTCAATACTAGATTAATTTGAAATTGGGTTTTATAATTTTTTTTTTTCAATTTGCTTTCTGTAGGGCCTTCCCATTCTCATGACTCGGGTCACGAGTTTGAAAGCTTTATCCCGGGCTGACTCGAGCCATATTTTTATCCTTTTTAAAATAATTATTCTCTTTTTTTTCCTTTCAACATTAAGTTGATTGGAGATTGTGATTCATAATTTATTTCAATTTTCTTTCTATGAGTTATTGCAATCTCATGACCTAGGTCACATATTTTATAGGTTAACTATAAAGAACACTGCTACTTGGCAAGTGTTAAATGAAGGTTGGATGCACCCTTTCACAATTTTATCAAATAAATTATAGAATATATGGATATAGATATTCAAATTAAAGAAGTTTTAAGTTAGATTTGAACTCGAGTGGCTATATGTTTGTAATGGTATATATTAAAAAGGGAAATTAAGATCTATTAAATTTTTAAAGTAATCTTAATTATTGGTGAATCAATTCGAGTTGCGCTTGTAAAATTAAGCTCCAAAGACTTATCTAATGTATTAAAAATCTATTTGGTATAAATTTTGTAAATTGAATTAATTAGGTGTTTTTCAATATTTTATTTAAAGAAAACTCATAAATATATATAACTAAAAATTACTGTTTATAAGGTAAACAAAATTGATTTAAATTATTATTTATCAAACACACTCCTAAATCATTCTTATTATAAATTATTCATAAGAAGATAGCCTTTTGAATTAAAAATATTCTTTATAAGGTAGAACAAACTCATACACTCTAACACTTTAATAACACATGCTTTATTGTCGAACTAGCTAAATTAGTTGTCGTGCAAACTTTTATAATGTGTAATTGAATTCAATTCTACACATAATTTGAATTTCATTGATAACTTATTATAATTTTTATATTTGAAATAAAATACTAAATTACTTAATTATATTCAATTATACTATTTAAAATACCTATTAAATTAAATTAAATCAGTAATTTTAACTATTTTTTCCTTAGCTTATATTCAACAAACAAACTAAAAAGTTATTTATTTACACTTTATATTGCAAAAGATGTGTTTACCTTTCTTCTTTCCACTCTAAAAGAACATCTTTTTCTCTCTTTATAGTATCGGCAAATAAAAAAAGCTAGTCCTTCAAAGAAATATGAATGAAAAGAACAAGTCACAATTTTCCTTTGTATTCAATCACTCTGAACGCATTGTCTTCTCCGAGAACTATTTATTGCACACAAAACCTTCAAGCCAGGTGATAATAATAGTCTGGATAGAAACTGCACTTGGACCAACACCAGTTCTTATGCCAAAGATGTGAGACCACGCGCCACTTCATTTTTGATGTCCCAGTAGCTAAGAGGAAAAGAACAGATGCTACATTCCCCAATGCTACCTCATCTACCTTTAGACAGTCCAAGAACCCAATGTCAATCAGATTTGGACAATGCTTAGCTAGAGCATTGACGGCATTAGCAGAGACATCCCTCAACTCCACGAAACCGAATCTCCTGAAGATGAACAATTTAAAGTAAATAGAAGATTTTGTTGAAGAAAAGAAAGAGGGTATTTTCAAAATAATAATTTCAGTATTAATTTTAAGAGAAATTGATTTGTAAATCAAAGAATATCCCATCTGCTTTTACTTTTATCCGTTATTTATAATTTAAATTTCATTTAATTCTAAAAAAAATATTCTAAACACGGTAATTGATTGCTGAGTCCAGCCATTCCAAGAAAGCATTAGCTAATCAATTACCCCAATACACCACATGATAGCGTTTTATCTCCATTTCTAGAAGCAAAGAACGAAACCTGTTCTTGATTGTCATGAGTGCTGAATTGTCCTAACAAAAATTCGGCAGAATTTAATGACCCAAAATTTAACAACCAAAAAAAGTGTAAAAAAATGAGAGGACCAAAAGGTATGGGCGGCCACCACTCCAACACAACACGTACAGAGGCATTTGTAAGGGTTAGTGACACCTTTTTTTGAGGTTAGTTGGGGCTGTCCCAGTTATGTCCAAAAGGGAACATCAAACGCAGCCTTTGTTGAAAATAAAGGGCCCTTATTGAGCAACCTTTTACTACTTTTTTTGACTAAACCATCTTTTTTCGCAAGGCAAATCCCGGGAAAATGAAGCTACAATCTCTTTTGCCAAACCACAAAAAAATCTCTCTTATTAGTCACCAGACAGGAACTTTGTGGGCACACGTCCGTATTGTATTCACGTGTGTGATTATTAATTGTCGCAAAGAGCGAGCTAGCGTGCGTGGCTCTTCCATGGCTTCTATTATTTTAACCAATGTCTCAAGTTAAACAGGGTGAGGCACTTCACTTCGCAAACCCCCTCTTCTTTTTTCTTTTTACCCAATTGAATATTATACAGTATATTAAAAAAATCAATGTCTGTTATTATTTATATAGACACAAAATACTATAGATTAAAGCGATATAATGATAGAGTTGTCTTTATTATAAAGAGTTGGTAAGACTACAAGAAAGGATGAAATTGTTTTTTTACTATATAAAAATTATACTATTTAATAAAGAGAGTGAAAATAATAGGGAAGAATGATAATATTAATAATAATTTTTTTAAAAAAAAATTGATAATAATGAGGGAAGTAATGAACTTGAATAGTAAGTTAGTTCAATGTGTTTTTATATTTTAAATCTAGTCTCTAATATATTCTTCAAGTTTAATTACGTTAATATTTTAGTTCTTTCTCCAAATTAGATACTTTCATGCAAATCGACAAAAAACATTCTCATATGAGAAATTTAAATCTCTAATTAACATAATTTATTAAAAAAAATTAAGCAACTATGAAAAGAAATGAATCTTAACATCATATGGCAATTATTTTATTTTATTTTATTTTATTTTTCAAATAAATTAGACGGGGTTTTGAATTTCTCAATTGAGGATATTTTCATTAATTTGCATAAAAATGTCCATTAGAAGGATAGAGATAGAACATAAGCAATTAACTTTTAGAGATAGACAAAAAAACACAAGGACATGATGAACTAATTCCTCCAATTAACTGAGGTAAATTTTTAATTTTGGTAAATTACACTCAGTTGACGGAAATAAAAAATACAAAGGTTTATTTGACTAGATTGATAATAAAAGGGGTTTTTTTTTAACTTATTTTTTTTTATGAAGAAGGTTTTCTCCGGTCCATTCCGGGTCAGGAGATTAATCCTTGGCGCGGCTCGAGGGCGCGACGTATAGCGGGCACCACTACCATGCAAGAGGCATGA
>Ga0325414_1005253_pt1 | contig 13664 bp, 5 predicted proteins | sample PopdelMetagenome_8_FD_206183 | JGI IMG/M metagenome (GOLD analysis project Ga0325414, IMG submission 206183) | Populus deltoides microbial communities from Bellville, Georgia, United States - Leaf-PdKOR-R3 | ecosystem: Host-associated > Plants > Phyllosphere > Phylloplane/Leaf | place: USA...
TATAGAACAATCAAAAGCATGAGAAAGTATATATATCTGGGGCAACATCTCATTCCTTTGTTTTCCTTTTTAAAAATAGAACAAACAAAAAAAAATAAACCTGCAAATCTCAAAGCCTTTGTGCCTCAACTTCAAAAATCAAAATTTTAACAATAACATATAAAATTAAAAATTAAAAATATTCATATAAATAAATTTTAAATTTAAAAGTTTTAAATTTGAACTTAAAATTTATCTTTTAACTTTCATATTATTTCATTAATTTTATATTTAATTTTATAAATTACTCATATTAATTATATTAAAATTAGTTTAATATAAAATATAATTGGTTCTTTTAAATGGTTTTTTACTATTAGAATGCACATACATAAATAAATAAAAACTATATTTATACTATTTAAAAAGCCATTTTATCAATTTAGCTCTTTAATATAGCATCTTCCATTGAAGATGCTCTTAGAGATTAAGTTTCATAATTTATTGTGATTTAATTTTTATGTGGTTATCCCGCTCACAACCCATGTTATGAGTTTTACCGGAGTTAACATGATTTTTTTTCTTTGTTTAATTGGCATTTTGTTTTTTCAATTTCATTCTTCATCATTGAGTTGATTATAAATTAGATTTTATTATTTATTTTAATTTTTTTATAAGTGGATTTGACAGGTTAACTAAGGTTGACTTAAATTTTTTTTTTATTGATTTTTTTTAGTTTCATCATTTAACATTAAACTGATTGAGAATTGAGTTTCATAATTTATTTTAATTTATCTTATAAGGAATTATCATGGTCTTATATTTTAAAAATGATATAAGTAAACCTATCTCATAATATTTTTTTATTAAAAGATTTGAAAATTATATATTTGTTAAAAAATTTATTAAAAGAGACAAGTAAACCTATATATCTCATAAAGCTTTTTTTTATGACTTTTACATCATCAGCTAGAGCATTGACAAAATGATCTTCATCAAAAACATCTGAAAAGTTGCTGGGAAAAAAAAAAAGGAAAGAGCTATGGCATCATCACATGAGAGGGCCCAACAACTTGAGATTTTCACTGATCAGATATAAATTATCAACAGTAAGGGAAAGGAAAATAATTCCTTGCTCATAACTTCAGATTTATTTAAGAACAAAATACACAATAAAGGATCGATTACATCATGCCTCACGCTTGTGAAGATCACAATTAATACAATTCATCAGTGGAGATTTCAATTGAGGCCATGCATGTGCCTATTTCTTGAGAAATTTCGTGAACCATTGGGCTGAGAGCTTAGGATGTCTTTTGAGTCCATCTTTATGATCGATATAATTCAGACCAAAACGTGATGTGTATCCTACTACCCACTCGAAGCCATCCATTAACGACCAAGCAAAATATCCTTTCACCTTGACTCCATCCCTACCAAAACGAACAGATAAAGTTAGGTTAATACTCTCTCAAGAAACTATTAACTTCCATGCTAGGGTGCTGCATTTTTAATTATTTGTGGACGTGATCTATCCATTAATTTGCAGAGAGTGGTCGTGCTTATAATTCGTCATTTCAGAACAAAGCTTTTTCTAGCTCCTATCTGGAGGCATGCATTCATGCACGCATAGAGAGAGCTGCACTGAGAACTTACTTGATGGCTTTTTGCACAAAAGAAAGATGCTGATGGAAATAATCGATCCTTTGGTTGTCAATGAGGGCTTCCTTTAGGGGCAATCTTGGGTTATCTGTCTCGTCAACACCTTCAGCAAAATAGGGGGGGGGAGATATATTTCATATCAAAACTCAAAAGGGATCTATGAAACAAAAACTGGCTTTCCATTGTATATTACACCAAGAAACTAATAAAAATTATTTACCATTCTCAGTGATGTAAATAACTGGATCGTTGTATGCCTTCTTTATGTAAACCAAAAGATCATGAAGTCCACTTGGGTAAACGAGGAGCCAAAATGAGCCTGCCTGTAATTTCATGAAATCATGAGTAGGGTGTGAGTTCCAAGAATAGGGTTTGTTTTCTTTTTCTTGCTAAGATTTTATGGAAAGAAAAACTAGTAAGAAGTCTCTCTCTGTGTTAAAATCACAAATTACATTAATTAAGAATATGAAATTAAGGGCTTATTGACTAGATGATTCATACCTTTGGGCCGATGGGAATTCCATCACGTTCAACTGCACGCATAGCCAAAAGCCAATTGTTAGTATGGAATTATTAAGAAAAAAAAATATTCTAAACCATCTTGAAGTTGCTGGTTCTTACAGAAGGAAGCAACATGGGAATCTGTCTCATAGCTTGGGTGTGTATCATTAGATTGAGATTTATGGGCCACATAATTGGCAGAATAATAATTCAATCCAATAAAATCAAATGATCCCTTTATAGATCCAGCTTGTTTCTTGGAGAATTTGGGCAATCTTTCTCCTACAAGAGATCTCATTGAACTTGGATATTCGCCACTGGTTAATGGACTCATAAACCTACAAAAAATGACCCCAAAATAGTGCTATAAGAATTCATCAGTGAACGAATAGAAATGAGATGAAATTCAAGCAAACACATACCATCCAAGATTGAAATCGAGGGCTCGGCTGACAGCCTCAAGGTCTTCTTTAGCATTAGACAATGGCACAAACCAATTTGTTTGTAATGTAATCCCTATCTTGCCCTTTTGTTTTGCCTACAAATTAATATTTTAGCCAGTTAAATCACATTGTATAGGCAATTAAAAAAAAAAAAACTAAGAAGATGGAATCGTTATACAGATCAAATTGAGTCATCCCTTCTTCCAAAAATAATAATCGGAGAATGGTGTAGGAATTATGAGTTAAACCTGAAACCTTGTCCTGTACAGTTTCACAGCAGCAGCATGAGCAAGGATTTGGTTGTGCGACACCATGTATGGTTCTGCTCCTGAATCTCCACCAGTGCAGTTTTTTCCAATCCAAGCAGAACACCTACCTGGTGGGAACATGCCCGCAATATAGCCTTGCATGGTAAACATGGTTGGCTCATTCAATGTGATCCAATGTTTAACTCGATCTCCAAAATTTTCGAAACAAATTTTCGCATAGTCTTGATAATCATTCCTGTATAATTTAGCAGATCCTGATTAACTCCGAGTGTTTAATATTAGAGGAAGAGGAAGGCAAGGAGATTTACTTACACAATTCTCTCACTTAAAAATCCTCCATACTCGTCTTCTAAAGCCTGTGGAAGATCCCAGTGGAAAAGGGTGACAAATGGTTGTATGCCTGCAAATGATATAATTAAGAAACAGGTGAATTATTTCTGCATGCACATGATTTAATTATATTTGTTGAGAATTACTAGTTATTATATAGAATCATAACCATTGGCCAGAAGTTCATTGATGAGATTGTTGTAGTAATTAATTCCTTTCTGATTCACACCCCCGCACTTTTTTCCTTCTGAAAAAAAAAAGAGGAAAAATTTCTAGTAAGAATTTGAGCCTTCCATTTTTATCTTACTTTGTCGTTAGAATTTAGATACAAATCAATGAACATTTCAAAGATACTTGAATGCAATTGAGTCTTCTTACTTGGCAATATTCTAGGCCAAGAGATTGAGAATCTGTAGAAATCAAAGCCCATTTTTTTTATAATCTGAACATCCTCCTGCAAGAACATCATCGAACGAAACATAAAATAAAATTAAGCTAATAGTTCTTAGATCGGGCCTCATATTTTGATGAAAATAGGTTCCCTAATGCAATATCATATAAATTTCTAAATTGAATAGATCTCTCGTATAGAAAAGTAAAAAGATGATATCCTCCTAAGGCATGGAATTTTTTTCTATTTCTTGAAGTCGTATAACTCCTTTTCAAGCCTAAATAATTACAGAAACTGTTTAAAGAATACGATGATATTTGGATATTTGATTTCTTAGAACATGGTGACTTGAAACATTTCAAAAAGCAAATTTTCTGGCTTCACATCCTGTTTAAAACTATATGGTGACTTGAAACATTTCATAAAGCTGCTACTATTTGGATTCTTTTCACAGAGATGGATAGACTACACAGTACGAATCTATATTAGTTTTCAGTCTTCCCTCGTCCATACCTTGTACCGATGATATGAATCTAGGGCGACATCTCCATTGCTGCCATTTGATATCTTGCCTGCATTAATTTATGCATGGATAGCTTCAAAGTGAAAATCTTATAAATAGTGAAACATACCACGAGATCACCCTAATTATCATTCTTGATTAATACAATTATCATCCTTCATACGAAAAATTAGTGAAAGAAACAAATTAAAGAATTAGAAGAGGCGGAGAGAGAGAGAGACTTGGAAATTTATGTGTGTACTCATCCCATATACTTGGTCCCTTTCCATCTTCAAATGCTGCGCCCTCATACTGATCACAAAACAATCAAGATGTTGCTTAACACACAAATAATCAAGTCTTGCAATGTATAGTGTCTTTGAAAAAACCCAATTGAAAGGAACCCAAAAGTTCTGACCTGGTATGCCGATGATGCTACCCCAAAAACAAAATCTTGAGGAAAGCTCTTGCGATTGAATGAAGCTGTGTCACCTTGGGTAGCAGCTAGGCTATTAAAACAAGAGCCAAAAACCAGCAGGAGGCTGAACAACAAGTAGCTTTGAATGGCCATATTTCAACTTGGTTTTGATTAGCAAAAAGGATGCCTAGCCTTTATATAGATGTTGGATGCGAGAAAACATCTCAAGGAAACAAGACGACTGTTAGAGATGACGAACACACCATGGATCTCCAGAAAAGATACAGATGTTTTATGTGAGAAAACAGCTCCACAAACTAGATAACAGTTAGAGATAGTTAGATGACAATGATTGACTATATATAGGAATATCTAGATGGAAGCCTTACTGTTTGAGGGCGTATCATTTTGTTGAAGATCGAATTCAGCTGTGAGATATAGGCATACGGAAATAGCCATGCCTTGCTCAATCTACCCTGTAAGACACTGCGCCAAAATTATGTTTTATTTATCAAAAGCAAAGTAGCCATTAATTGTTCTAATACACGAGAGGTGTAATAATAGAACTAAAAAAAAAAAAAAAGTTGGAGAAGCTCTGTTGAAGAGACGAGGGCAATAATTACCCCTAAATCTTTGTATTTCAGTCCCACCATTAATTTTTATTTTTTAATGGTAATTGTGATATATTTTCAAATAAAATTTTTATCTGAAAAACCTTTATTCCTAGCAATAGTTATAATTATGGTACTGTGATTTTTTAAAACAAAATAAAGTGCATTAAATGCTAGAAAACTTATTATTTCATATTTTTTTTATGTTCTTTTATAATCCACACTTAAATACAAATTATACTTATTGATGTTTAATTTTTTGTTTCTCGTTTGCAAATTCAAATTGTTTGCATAATATTTAATCAAAGATTATTCCTTCACTAATAGCAGTATTTTATTTTATTTTTGTAGAGTTTAAATAGCCATCATTGGTTGGTAATCCACGTTGTTTCTCTAATCAAATTCAATCTTAAATTCATAACAGAGTGACTTTAATAAAGAAAAGGATGAAATTTTAATCGTGTATTATTTCTAAATTATTAGAATATCACAAGGAATATGTATATACTAGTCAACTTGACTACCACATGCTATGTTAAAGTTTTCTCATTTAATTATATGTCAATATTCTTTCAACAAAAGTAATAATTTGAATTATATTAATATGCTACTAATAAAGTTATGAAAAAACTTCATATGAAAAATGAGTTATTTACAGGCTACAGTTCTGGCCAAGACATGGAGGCTTGAGTATGCTTGAAAAAAACAAGTTATGTTTAAATAAGTAGATGTATAAGGAGAAAATGATGTATAAAAATACCCTGAGAAAATGTGTTATGGTTTGAAGCTTTTGAATTGTGTGAAGCAATAGATGTGATCATGCCAATCTCAAGATAGATACTCTTCAGCTGCAGGTATGAATCCACTTTTGCTCCATTTAGCTTCCGTAAACCAGGAAGCAAATGTTTCTCTCCACTTTCATACCATAAAAAACAAAATACGGAGACACGTTAATCAACTGTGTAGACAAAATTAAACAAACCATAAAGGTGAAGAAAAATATTGGAAAGCTTACTATATCTCGGAGACTGTTTGTTATATCGGTTCCGTGTTGCCGGAAGTATTTTCTTGCTAATTCGTTCACAAGGCTGTCAAGGGCATCAAAGATAGTCTTAGTGTGGCCACTCAAGCCCTTAGAATCCCATCTGTCAAAGTAATTTTGGGAGCATTAGGAGTTTGATCTCCGTTCATAATCTTTTATTTCTCTGTATAGGCACAATGGTTTACCTTTGAACTGCGTCTGTGATTCTTTCCAAATCATCAAGAGAGCCTTCCATATCATAAAAATCATCAGCAACTGTGATAGCTATAGCACTCTTTGCTACCATCATTCTGATCTCAGAATCCTGAGGTAGTGATGTGCTAGCAGCAACGGCAAAGTAGCAAGACGCAGTTTTCTCTCGGCCGAACCCCATGTCACTAAGGCCCCAGCTCTTAGACCACCTGTCTCACACAACCAAGACATTAATTTCCTTTACCTACCTAGAACTACTTTATTAAAAAATTACTTTCCCTGTGTGTTACGTTGTCAGTTCTTCCGATTCACTCTTGTATATCGTTTTTCGAAACTCCTAGAACTACTTTATTGTGTGAAGTGTTTGTTGAATGTTGGTGATATGTTAGCTAAAATAATCATTAGTCGAGATAGGTTAAGAAAGATGGTGCCAACCCTGCATAAAAGTGTTTACCTGTAAAGAATATGTCAATAAAAGCATAAAAAGTTGGTGTGCATGGATGATGCGTGGAGCTGCATTATGACTCCTCGTAACTATGAAAACATTCAGTGTATTTTGAAAGGTGGGGGGGGAAAAAATCAGCCATTTGAGGCTTGGTCCAAATGATGAGGCATGGTTGGTGGCCACGAATGATATACGTTGGTGTCCACATGTAGTGTGGTGGTGCGGTCTATTTGGGATATTAACCAAAAAAAAACTACTCTTTTTATTTTTAATAAATTGCACCATCATCCCCCCTCTTAAAATTCTTTTTTTAAAAAAAAAACATGTTTGAAAGGCTTAACTAGTAAAAATAAAAAAAAGGACTTACTCATTAATTTCATACAAGTGATGTTGTTACCTGTTATGGCTACAAGAGTGTTATCGTTGTTAGGTGTTTGATTGTTGGCCTTTTATCTTATGAAGTGTTTGTATGCAACTTTTCTTTGTATAAATTTTTGTCAATATTTATGAAAGAGAGAAGAGTTTAATTGTCTTGTTTTTTAAAATAAATTGTGCAGTAATAAAAAGTGAGTGTAAAAGTAAGTGATATGGTGTATGCATTCAAGGCGTAGAAAAGGGTCTTGTGAGTAGTTATAGAGAGTTGGAGAAGGATTCCTAATTCTTTTAGAGATAGATGGTATCAGAGACCTGGAGAAGGATCCTTGATCCTTTTAGAAACATTTAAAACACATGAAAATTCAATGCAGACATGTTTGGAGACATAAAAATCTCACCGTAAAGATTTTCATGGAGATATTTGGAGACATAGAGATTTCACCATGAAGATTTTTATGGAGACACATTTGAAGATTTTAATAAAGATTTTTGTTAAAAGCATTGGAGATATGGAGAAAAACTACTATTTTTATTGAAATGCTTAAAAGATGGAGATACAGTTCATTTAGCTAATTTAGGGATTATTGGATCTCATATAGATTCAAGTGTGTAGACTTCCTTCATTTCATACTAAATTCTTGTTTTTTTTTTCATGAATTGGTAAAGGTATCCTCTAGCGATAAATATTTATATCTTTTTTTTTTCAGAGCATGGCATTCATAAATTTCATTCTTATAGTTATGGTGAAAACAGTTGAATTTATTAAGGTTTCTCATTCTATGTTATTTGTCAAGGGAGGTGGATTATGAAGTTTTTTTTCCTTGATGATGGTTAATACCCAAACTCGTATGGTGGTGAGAAGGTCAGTCAAAAGCTCAAGAAATATAAAGGGATCATGAATGTGTTTGTTGGTGCTCTTTTTAGATTCTCTAATTGGACACTAGTGATGTTAACAAGACTTTGCTCGGTGAAAACATGGATGGCTTTGTTTAGTCATGTTGGTTTATTCCGCTCTAATATAATTTTTCATTACATGTTTAATGCTCAGAAGGGTCTTATCATGCAGTATATACAAGTGTCCCAATAATGAGTAGTTGTAAACTCTACTTATCAAGGTCTCAGTGGCAAATAGTTCGAGTAGATTTTTCACATTAAGCACTTCCCCGTTAAATCTTTAAAGATATGTTATGGTGCTTTTATCTTTTTGTTTGGTGATGGTGAAGGGTTTTGTCATGCTCTTTTTGGATGGGATGATAGTGTTGAAATAAAAGATAAGCTTAATATAGAGGTCATGAAGGGCAATGATGGAGTCATTTTCAAGGATGTGATATCATACCCTAGTAAATACAGGAAAGTTACAGGAAAAATTTTATACATGGCATCATTATTTTGTATTACAAACTCTAGGATGCCTATGATATTTTGTATATGCTCTCTATTATTTGTAAGGTCATCATGGTTATTCTAATTGGCTTTCATGGTGACACATTCTTTAAAGAGATAAGTGCGTAACACTCTATGACAAAATAGAGAATCTGGTGGGACTAGTGTTCATTCTTAGGAATTGATCTAGTATTACATCTAGGTCTTTTTTTATCAGGAAGCATACAAGTAAGAGTTAAAAGAGGATTGATGGAGATATCCACGTATATGGCTAGGATCTATGGGAAAGTGCTCTTCATAAGGAGAGCGACTACTTTAGAATATAGAAATATCATGCAAACTTTGCATGTCATTTTACCCTTTTTTTTATGAAATCTTAGTTTCCTCTTTGCATCTAGTGTATGCAATGGAATTGTGTTGAATTTCTTGTCTATGGAATAGAAAAGTGTGATGTTGCTCTTATATGGTCAAACCATCATTGTTAAGCACTTGAACTTGATAAGTAAGTTATTAAAGATAAAGAAAAATTACAGTTTTTATGGGAGAGAGATCAATTACTCTTCCTTGTCTTGGATTTTTTTTTGCCATGGAAAGAGTTTTGGTGCGTAATGAAAGGTGATGAACTGACTTTTTGTTCAATTCTTACAAACAGCACCACTAATAAAATTATAAAAAGACTTCACATGGAAAATAGGCTTTTCATTGGTTGTGATCCTGGACCAAGATGTGTGGGCTTTTAAATATAGGTTGTGTCTAAGCTTAAGTGTTCCTAAAAAAACAAGTCCATTGTGGAATAAAGGACTCTTCGATGCTTAAGTCGGTGGGTGTATCTGGAGATGATGTGTGTGCTTACTAACATAGGTTTGATGCCAATAAGCTTTTCTCTTTTCCTCTCGCGTGGCCTTCTAAATTTTCAAAGTATCTCTTCAATTTTTTTTTCTTTGGAATTGATTTTTCTTCATTTGATTACTATTTGTTTTATTTGATATAGTTTCTAAAATTATATTATTATTTTTTTAATTTCATCCTTCTTTAGTTTTTTAATCTGTCAAATTCGATTCTCATTCTTTTTATTGCTATCTATTTTATTTGAGATAATTTTAAAAATTGAATTTTTTTTTTCACAATTCCATCCTCTATTTTTTTTTTCCCTATCAGATTTGATATTCTTTCTTTTTATTACTACTTTTTTACTTTGGTAAATTTTTTAAATTGATTTTTTTATTTGATCGGGTTTATTTGATTATGTTTTTTAAGCTCATGTTTTTTCAATTTCTTCCTTCAATGTTTATTTATTTATTAAATTCTGTATCTAATTCTTTTATAACTCATTAATTTAGTTCCAAACTTAATCCAACCTGATTTCAATTAAAACTCAATTAAGGTCCAACCGGGAAGAGAATAAGACAAGGAAAAACAAAGACACAGATTGTCCAATTGAGTTAACTTATTGTTTTCATTCCATTACCTAGGCCGTAAATTTCACGGGTTAACCTTGGTCAATATAATATGTCACCATCTTTTCATTTTATTCCTTAAATTTATTTATTTATATAATTTAATCATTTGACGGTGTGTTGTTTTACTTTTAAATCAAGGCCAGGTAAAGATTAAAACAACAACATTAAACTTTTTTTAGCCAGATCATAATTTTAACAAGGCGATGAATTTGTTATTGGCTCACAAGATTGAACAAGTCACAACAATTTATTTTTTCATTTATTAATATATATGGTGGTTAATTAATTTAATTTGATGCTTGCATTGTTTTTTATTCAATAATTAGGTTTGACACTTGATGAATCACAAGCATTAAGCCTAGAATGTACAAAAGCATAAATTTATAAATTTATTATTTTATTAGTTTTTTAACCATAAGTATTGATGACAAAAATGTCAAAGTTTATCCAGAAATATTGATACATTTTATCTATTACTATATTTTTGCATTCTTGGTATATTTGTGCGTGTATTTATATGTCATCCACATGGCTTGCACATAAATATTCAGAGTACATGACTTTTGACTTTACTTTGAGTCATAATTCAAAAGTTACTTTTATAAATAACTTATAACAAAAATAAAGTAAAATAATTTTTCGTTAGAAACATGTTTGTTAAAAATAATCCAACCAACTGATTTGAAGGAAAAAAAAAATTATATAAGTTATAATCAATAAATTAAAAGTTAAAAATTTTAATTTTTTGATTAAATCAAAATTGCGACTGAAAAATTGAGTTAATTTTAATTTAATCAAAAGTTAAAACAAAGAATGTAACCTAACCAAACAGTTCGTTAAGTTAGAAGAGTAAAACACAATTTAAATCAATTTGACAAAATACACCAACTATAACCTTTAGCATGACTTTAGGATTTTAATTTAAGTTAGTTTTTAACATTTGAAACAAAGAAAAATCATGAATATATTTAAGTAGAAACAATTCTTGACTTAAATCAAACATTCATTATAAAATTAAATCAAAATTGTACTCTCTCATTTAAGCTACCTCCATTTTTCAAAAAAAAAAAATATATATATATATATATATTATTTTAAATTAATTTTACCATACATATCTGACTTATTTTTTATCATATATTATTTATAAAAAAAGAAATACAACTTAAAATCAAAAGACTTCTATAAATCATGTCAGGTAACTTTTTTTTGGATTCGAGGAAACCCCACCCCTGAAAAACACACTTTATAAACCCAAATAAGCGAGTAAAACTCCGACTGTCCCAGATTTTTACAAGAAGTGCATGCCATAACTCGAACTCGAGATCTGCTATGTAGATCTCAAACCTTTTGTCATCTCACCACGCCTCTTGGGGACTGGGAGGCATAACCTTAAGCTCTCTCGTTAAAATTAAATGAGAAATTCTATTTTTATCTATCAATAGCATCACCCTCCTTGACAAAAACTATAATTTCTAGCTTCTGAAAACAATTCTAGCCTCGAAAGAAACAAATGAAAAACCTGTTGATGATGAGATCAGACCGAAAGTGCAAAAGAATTATAAAACTACTCAGAACAAATAACATTTACACATTAGCTAATGTGAGCTGCTGTTATAGACAAGACATGTCCAGAAATGCGATCACACATAGCAAACACCATTTCTCACTTCCTCATAATTTGAGATTTCTTAACATACAAAACACTATTGCTTGGAATCTTAAAAATTGCAAGGTAAAAAGTCTTTTAACAATATTGCGTTTCATCAATAAACAGAAGTTTCATCAATAAACAGAAGTTCCCGCTGCTCAACCAACCCCTTAAACAACCACTGCCAGTATCTACTTTTGGAGGTCCAACACCAAAATTAGCATAAATACTTGCTCAGCAGGAAAGAGAAATGCAGGTTGCCTACAGTACCTATTAATCCACAAGTTGCTCGAAACAATGGAGCACGAGGTATGAAAGAGAATGAACAAGGAACAAGCCACCTTAACTAACAGATTATGCTTTTTGTTGCTGACAGTTGACACAAAATTATATTTACATACCTGAGATATCTGCGCAGGAAGTAGCTGCTAACAGTTGACAATAAATGATTCGATAATATAATATAAACTGTGATACAGAACTTGAGAAAGGGAATCGTGTTCCTAAGTTTCTTATGCACCATAATCTCCATTAGAATACTTCTCTTCTGGATAATAAAACGCATTCACAGTATTTCCTCCAAATTTCCTCCCATTTAGTGCATTTCTTGCGTTTGCACAACTAATGGTATCAGAATACTCCAAGAACACCTGCAAGAAATAAGAGTGCAAGGTGCTATTACTACAAAATATCTATTACTACAAGGTGCACCATAATCTCAGATTCTCTGACATTACTATCTCCATGCGAATAGTTCCCTTTGTTTTCAAACTAGGCAGCAAGTACAAAATTGGAGGAATGAATGCAGATACTTTCAGAAGTATCAGGAAAAAGTGAGACAGAGCTCAGCAATAAATACACAGGTTAAAAACAGGTGCAGCACAAGGAAACCACATACCTTTCCAGCGCCAGGCATTTTCTCTTCATTCTGACTTGGGCGAGGAATAACAACATTGATCAAGGTTCCTAATCACACGACCAAGCAAATATTATAAGCAGTAATAAACTGCATGTACCAAAGAGCTACATATTAGAAACAAGGAGAATAGCACTTTCCATGATAAGATCCCTGTAAAGCTACATATAGTCTGTCACCAAAGAAATTTTTTATCCAAAAGAAGAATGCAATGAAAAACAACAACAGATTAAGAATTTGCATCTTACAAATAGTTCTAGGTTATATTTTCAATGTAGAAAAGAATAAATAGTGATGCACATGTAACAACTGTGTGGGCACAGATGCACAGAGATGTACTTGCATGAATGTGCAAGTGCTTGTGCATACCAGACAAACACGCAGCCATGCATGGGTACACTCATGCACACCCCACAGGCAACAAGAAAGAACAAGGAGGTAGAATGTAATTATATCTTTATGAACATACCAAATTTACAACATTCTTCCCGCATATCTTCTAATATTTCTTCATACTCTTCATCATCTGCTAGTACTTCCATGGTAATAGCCTTTATCAGAAAGGGGATAGAAGAGAATAAGATTTATCAATCATTCAATCAAGCATAAATCCATTAAACAAAAGATAAAAAAAAAAAACTGATCGTGAAACAAAACTGTACAGAAAAACAGATGGGTGATCTAAGCTCACAGTTGCAATATGCAATGATTATATATTAGAATAAACATTTGGAATATCATGGCATACTTCATTTGGGGATGTAGTAGGAACAGGGTTTACAAGTAGAGGAAAATCATCAGAGTGCTCACAAAACAAGCTTCTAAGCATTTTGGAACTCTCATTATTTCCTCTCATTCTCCCCATTCTTTAAATAGCAGGTAGTGATAGTGGTAATAGCAGCAAAGCAGAAAATAAAACCATGAACTAGAAAAAGGCTGTATGGCACCTCAGTCAAGCATAAAACTTTAGATGGAGTGTATGCAGATTCTGCCAACGGTATCCCTACTCCAGGAAGATTCATAACACCAGCTTGCAAGGCCATTTTCTGCAAGCAAAAACCATATGTGAGCCTATACCATAGATTTAAAAGTAA
>Ga0325414_1005255_pt1 | contig 13660 bp, 5 predicted proteins | sample PopdelMetagenome_8_FD_206183 | JGI IMG/M metagenome (GOLD analysis project Ga0325414, IMG submission 206183) | Populus deltoides microbial communities from Bellville, Georgia, United States - Leaf-PdKOR-R3 | ecosystem: Host-associated > Plants > Phyllosphere > Phylloplane/Leaf | place: USA...
CACCTCAAGAGAAAAGGTGAAAACCATGTTTGGGAACTTGGTTCTGCTACCAAAAAAACAATGGCTACCTTTTAAATCACTAGATAAAAAGAGAAATTATAAGAATATACACCATGACCCTAATCCTAATTTTCCTGATCTGAGCAGCTATGATAAAGACATAGTATGGGTCTGATGCAGAAAACTATTTTGGTGCGCACTAACTGGATCATTCAACTCACCAGCACAGCACCCACTGGGTGGATTTCAATAGAGCTATAACTAATAACATAACATCACAGTGACCTCCAGACGATAAGCTCCGGTACATTCCCAACTTCAACCAAGTAAACCAACAAAGACCCAGATCATGCAAGCATCAAAGGTCAGTATTGGATGCTTCTAGTTCCGCTAGCAATTTAAATATGGTGGCTATTTACCAATCTGTCCATCACCTACGCCGAGATGCATTTGCATGCTGCTGAGCTTTACTCTCAATCCTGATCCTATCAGCATACATGGGCAGGCGAATGATCTCGTAAATCTCATTCAACAACACATCCTCTGTTATATTATCCCTGATGCTTCGCATCACCTGTTAAGAATCAGCAGGAAGATTCATTTAGTCCAGTAAAGAGTAATCCATCAAAAACATAAAAGAGGAAGAGGAAGAATGTCAAATAGATACTATAGTAGCATATTAATTAAAGCATGACAAATACATACAACATACATGCATCAGAATTCACATATACATACAGATATGTATGCATATAAAGGTGATAGAACAGACCTTCATGTAGGTATTGAACTCGTTGGGTGTTGATTTATCAGTCCGCACCCGCATACAGACCCATACACGTTCCTCTGAAGCCCAAGAACACTCAATTATCTTCCCTGAGTATGAAGAGGGATCTAAATCATCTGCAAGTTTTTAGGTCTTGGAGTAAGAATCAAAACAATAAATTGAAAGCCAAAAAACCAGGTAAATGAAACAAAGAAAACGAAATGAATGTATAGCAAGCTGAGAACATGCCCAGACGAAGAAACATGAGCATGTGAAAATGGGATTCAGCTCAACGCAATGGACACCCATACAATTGATTGCATTAACAAGGAATACCGCATTTGCCAATCTGAATGGCAAAATACCCACTATTCAAAAAAAAAAAAAAACCTCCCTACCATCACATTCACCAAGCAAATGGTTAGCAACAGCTGGAATAGATTATCAAAGGCAGCAAAGGTTATCAACTGAAATCCCAGTGTTTTCCATATCAATACAAGGGTTGCGTAAAGTGTTAATTCAGGATTTTCTATAGTGGAACGAAACTTGTGAAATCAAGATGCATGAAAAATCACATCAACCTTTGAATGCAACTCTGTGGCCTTCCATCAGTTTCTTTGTCCCTCGTTCATTCAAATAAAGTAACTGACGATCATCATCATCAACCTGTCAATACATGCAACTAAATATCAGGATGTAAACATCAATTGAGAATTTCAAGCCGATGCATCAAAGGGATGAAGATGGAAAACACAAAAACATCAGAGTTAGCAGCTAAGTTTTGGTGATGTTGACAGACAGACCTCAAATCGAAAGTCAACTGAGTTCATTTCAGGATATTTCCACTTCAAAAGGCCTTCATGAGTGCGAGGAACATAAGGATCATCCCAACCCTGGCACATAAGATCATGAGTAATCTCTTGTTCACAATGGAATAACACTATAAAAAGCATTCTTTTACTGTATGATATGTGAGAGGTGCAATGTATACAGAATTTTTGGGTGTTGTGTACAAATGATATTTATTAGATCATTGACATAGGACCACAATATCAGGACACAAATGCTAAAAGTATTTAGAACAAAAAATCTCCAATGGATGAGTTGTGCAAAAAGTTCAAAAAGCCATCCTTGTCACCTGAAAAATAAGACCATCTGCATCATGTGAAAGCTTTGGAATAAATTCCTTTAGGAGCTTGGTAACAGTAGAAAGCAGCCAGAAATCCTTTCTTCTCACCTGGTAAACAATTCAAAAAAAAAAAAAACATAATTTGGTAAAATAAGAGGGGACAAGTATCATATATTGCAAACTCAATACAAAATCTTCTCATACCCTAAAAGGTTCCAGGTCATATCTATAATATGGATTTCGACTCTGGTAAATGTTATGGCGTTCATAATTCCGGGGCTCAATCACTTCCTTTTCAAGCATCTTCCATCGTTCATGAAAGGGCCGCTGCAGAAACATTTGATCATCGAAGCCTATAATTAGTAGATGGAATGAAGGAAAAGCATTTAATTAGATTGGAGGTATACAGTATACTCTGGTATGTGTTCCTGAAACAAGCACAGCATATTCATCTAAATGAATGATTCTAATTACCCAAAATACTCTTCAAACTATATCCTAGAAAATCAGTTGAAATGATTAGGAAGAGATCATTGCAAATACAAACAAACAAAATAATTAAATAGAAAATGCCATATGAGCATGTTTTTCTCCTCCTTGAACTCCTGGCAAACAAAATCAATTGTAGAGCAACTGCTGATCAATGAAAAAAGGTTATCAAATGGTTGACTAGCATACAAACAGGTTTCTCCACATTCCCAGTTATTCTTTATGAGCTGATTGGCAGCTTATATTGGTGCCCACACAGCCCTTTAACCTGCTTCCAATCACTGAAGAAATCTGAAAGAATTCTCAAACAGATCTCTTTTGTTGTTTACACTTGCACCAGCATTCAAGAGATCCAATCCAACTTGTCCAGTGCTTTCCATTTATTTTGTAAACTACTCCTATCACAAAGCTACAGCAGGGTGAAAACAATCTTTATCAGCCAGCTTCAGAGAAAAGCCTTGTATTGCAGTGCTTAGTGCTGAGTTGTTAAAAGCACGTGAAGAGAAGCCATCCCCCTTTCAAATCATCCCTAACTTTCAGGCACATAAACCTGCATCTTTATGACATTGGTTGTGAATCCCCAAAATTGCAGCCAAAGATGGGGGTGATGTTCAAGAATATACTAACCAAAGGCTTAAACAGAATGGGATAGATTGTTAAAAGTTTTCACCAATGGCACATGAATGCACTTCATGATTGCACAATTTCAATCAATTCTACACCACCAGGGACAGATCCAGAGTGGGAAAAATGGTCCACGCTACCCCACGAAATAACACCATGCACCATGTAGTAAACTTTTAGGTTTTTTGCCCCCACCAGATAAAATCTCCCGATTGCAGAAATAAATTGATGAAGTAAACATTTCCCCCTCCCCTACCCAAAACAAAATTGAAAGTCTTCAATTGCCCCTAACATCCTACAAAATTACCCCAGCTTTGACCATAAGGTTTGCCCTCATTAAATGACCAAATATTGCTCCAGTAACTTCATTTAAAATAGACAAATAAATATATAGCCCTCACAAAAAGTCTCTGATGGTTCTTTGCTTTAGGGGAGGAATGAAAACAAAAGAATAAGTGACTTTGATCTGTAAAAATAGTTTAATGTCCATAAATTTCATTGTAAATCTAACCTCTGTGACAGACACTTGGTTGATCGCCATCATATCATAGATAAGGTATCTTCTCTCCTGCTTCTGCGAGTCCGGCAAAGTATCAATAATCATCTCCCCGTCAAGTAACGTAAAGTGGTGTGTCTTATCAGCTGGACCCTTATCAAAACAAGACAAAAGCAGTCATATTGAAGATCATCTCAGCAAGATGTCAAGAACTATACAAATGAGAGTCCTAAAGAAACCATCCTAGAAGAATAAATGAGTAGATGCATACTTCATTGGTGTGTCTGCAAGGAAACCTCATCTGTACCCTTCGGAATTTAAAATCCCTATCTATCAAAAAACACCCATCCACCGTAATTAACATCATGTATCTTGTTCCATCAGCCTTCCATGTTGCATAATAATAACGCGTCCTCAACAGCAGTAAGTTGTCCCTGCATGCCGCAAAATTAAATCCTTTTCTTATTAAGTGACACCAAGAAAAAAATTAAGTTAAACTAGGCTCATTGGTATACACTATAATAACCCATGAACAAATACCATGTCCATCAATTCTTCTTTTGAAATGGGGAAAAGAAATTAATAAAATTAAGAATCATTTTCCGTCTACTGTAAAATTCAGGCTTCACTGCATTCATAATAAAGCAAACAAAAGAATAAAAAACACAAATTTCCTTCTAACAGGCACAACATATAAACAACCAATTTTGAATTAAGCAAATGGAAAGGTCTGCATAGTTCACTTTTGCAGTTCCCACTGCCCCAGACCTCAAATGTGGAGGTCAAATATAAAGTATATGGGGCCAATGTCTTCAGACATTTCCCACCATGAGAGAGAGAGATTCAAGCCACTCCAAAGTGGACGCAAACTAAAATATATTTTATATATGATGTGTTCTAAGTTATATAAAAGCAACAGTTCAAACTCAGACAATAGTTTGCTGTCTATTTCCCCTAAATATTATTCAGGTTGTGGGAAATACAAATGACAGCAATATTCAGTTATTGATCATAATGCCAGGACTTCATTTGCTCAATAAAATCTCAGCTTCCCTTCACCATTACTATAACATTTTTAATAATTACCATTGAAGATTATCATATTCGATGGTTTTGAGTTTTTAACCTAAACCATGGCAATTTTCCATCCAGAGAGCATAAATATTAGGTTTTCTTTCATATCCTTGCATGTCTAAATCATAGCTTAAAAGATGGTGATTAGAGGCACCTCTGTTCTAAGTTATAGAGATTCTAACTCAAAAAACTGAAGCTCCTCCACCTAATATTTATATCAAAGCATAACAAAAAACACAAAATAACAATTAAAAAAAATTGAGTCTGGACCTGCTGAGAGAAACAGGGTGTGACCCAGGGAATATCGGTTTTCCTCTTCCCTGAAATTTAAGAAAAAAGTCAGTGCAAAATGAAGTCTGAATGAAGATATTTCAAGCTCAAGATTTCAAAAATTAAGAAGTTATGAACAACAATTTTTCACCCATTATCAGGATACATTCCACAATAAAATTTCAATCATTTTTTATGTGAAAATAAAAAATAACTAATGGCATTTGTACATGAATCCTAGGAGGTGCAGGATGTGTGAAAAACATATTACAATGAGAAAACTGAATTCACACTTGAACGAAATGATCAAGACAATGCATATCAGTATAAGGTAACTTGAGGAGCAAAAAGACATGGGTGCTAAACCAAATCTAAGATATCATAAAAAAAGTTCAAAGAGAGGCAAAGAAGTATTACAGGAACATTCAGCTTAAGCGTTTGGTTGCAGAACTGCCGCAGTGCATCGAGCTGGTCATTAGGTATTTCATCCCCCAAAACATCATCATTTGTCATTACAACATCCATCTCATGATTGTCCTGAAATGGTAAATGGAATGCACAAAATCTAAACAAACAGGATGCTACAATTTCGTAGGGATATTTAAGCTAAATGAGAGGCAATACATAAGAATTCATAAAGCAAAGGACGAGGAAAAACAAAAGACGTGAACCCCCCATCAATTTGTTATAGCAATACATCACCATAAATTTCATTTCAAAAATTTTCTACGCTGCATTTTAACATGCAACATTTATGTTTGGCCGATGAAGGAAGAATAACACCAAAAGTTTAAAATAATTAACAACAAAGCTTTCCGTCTAAACTCAGCATCAGTCTCTAATGCATGCAACCACCGATCACCTTCTTGCTAGTATAAAGGTTAATGCAGAACTCGAGCATCCAATAACCAAGCCATCTTCTTCTTTTTTTAATTTCAATTGAAAAAAAAAAGAGTAGCTTCTCAAAAAGAAGAATATAAAAAACTCCATTTGAATCCACATGGAAAAATTATAGGAAAAATCCAGTGAAATATTACTCATCTGAATTTTAAGCATGCAATCAAAAGTTAGGGATGCTGGCCTATCATCAGGGAGCCACTATGTTATTGTCGTGGATAAGAACCCATTGAACCAGAACCTTCTAATATCACTTGCTACAGAGCACCATATTTTAAACTGTTCAATAGCCTCGGAGTTCTTCAACCAATGAAGCAGGCATAACAGCAGTCCATCCTTCACATCATTAAAGGAAAGAAAAAGATCCCCATGCAACTTGAAATCTAAGACATGTCTCTTAACTCTAAAATGAAAGTAAAACTCATGCAAAGCAAAGAAAAATATTTGACAACAAATTCAAGAATCACTACACTTTGAATTCAATTTTACATATCATGATGCTCAGAGTCACTAGAACTAAGGCCATTCTTGTCCTAACTAGTTAACAACTCCAAATGAAAGATCAAAAACTGAGATGTAGCTGATCACAGCTGAGCATCATTACCAACAATACATCTGTCACTGTGTTGCTGCCACATTTTTATTTGACTTGAATAATAATTCGATTTTCAAATAGTTTCCACTAAAGCCAACATTTCCAAAATTAGTTCTCATGCAGAAACTGCCAGTTATAAAAAACCTCCACTACACCACCTGCTTATATCATGCCACCACAAAATATATATATATATATATATGACAACTAGATGTTACATCAAAGAATTTGCATACATGCAGGTTCTTAGCTGAACCTCCATCATCATCGTCATCAGGCACTGCCTCGCCATTGAGATCAAATTCAGAAGACCTCTTCCATTCTGGAGTTGGTGGGCAAACAACGATTTCTGGCTTTCTTTCATGATAAAAGGAGTACAAGGCATCAATATAATCTGGTTTATATATTCCTGGAGGACGTGCTTCAGCAAATATTTTTATTGCCTGCACAATTAGCAAAGGAGGTTTCAAAAAATATAGCTTGTGGAATAAAACTAATTGAGATACACATAAAAGGAAACATTGGAAACTTACTTGAGTGACAGACATTGGTTGAGAACGCATTAGATAATGAACTATCATATATCCTGTGCGATTATGCCCATGTGTACAATGGACAAGAATATACTTCTTTGTATGTTTCTGACGCAGGAGAAATTGCATGACCTGAAAAGGTTTTATAAACGCATGATTGTTTAGTACAATATTACACTCATTTAACACAGCATGTTTAGGTATAAATGATTCATGAGAGAAGGATATGCTGCCTTTATGTGGATTGATAAATACCCCAGTTAGGTAGGGCACGGTTGCTTCTGTTTCATTGGGAATAGGGGAGAGAGAGTGACAGTTTGACTTGGTTAAAAGGAAGAATCATGATCAACAATTTCTTGTAACAAACGCACATATGAAGGTTTAGACATAGCACACATGTTCACAATCAAACTCATGCTCACATTTGAGCTTTGTGGTTCCAATATGATGCTCTATCCTAGCATTGCTGTACACAACTTGAGATTCATAACAGTGATAGCTTAATAGCATAGAAAAAACATAACACTGTGCAAACTACCGTGAGACAAAGCTAGTGGTCTGCAGAATACCAAATGTGGGAAAAGACATGCTACAAGAAGATCCAATGGAGGAAAAAGACATAGAAAACCTGAGAAGGTATTGCAAAAGAAGCATACCTCATAAACAAAGGTATTTACAGCTGTATTCTCCGGTACAGCATCACGCCCCTTGCAATATATCTGGACAATGAAAGAAAATAAGTTATTTTCAGGTAAGCTGCTCTACAGTAAAAAACAGAGACTGAAGAAAATTGTTGTCATTGCTGTCCCACCTTGACATGCTTGATACCCTCTTTCTTCAAATCTGTTGTTGAATAGTAGCGGGTAGTATTTGTCAAATCAATCACCAGACCGAGCTGAAAAATCAGTGGATAGACTTAGAATTGTTCAAGATAATATTTCCTGCCCTAGAGAGAAAAATATATTCTTCATAACTCCTTAATGTAAATCTACACTGTTAGAAACATGCACATGACCAAGGAAAAAAGTTATTTGCAATTTTAAATTGCGTGGCAATGTGACCCTGCTAAATTGTGGAACTTTTTTCCTCTAATCTAGTTCTTTTAGATTGATAATATGGCTGATTCAGATGTCGGGTTCTTATTATATTAATTGAGTGCTCATGACAGTATTATTCCCTCTCATAATAGACGAGATTTACTAGGAATCAAGAATCAAGGGAAGTAAAAATGACTTTCAAGTTCCAAGATACTTACTTTCCTTCCTAAAACTCTTTGTTGATGAATGACTTGTTTAAAAGAGTATCTTTGACCAGGAGGAATACAGTCATTGTAGGCTTCGCCAAGTGGAACCTTGGAAGGAACGATACAATTTATCTCCTGGCCATATGCAGGACAGTCCAACCAGCCTGCAATTATGGATGGCAAATTATTGAGTGAAAGAAATGATACTGAGATGATACAGTCACACCGTCCTTAAACTAAGGAAAGCGTAGGACAAGGTTTCACCAACATGGACCAATCAAAAGCTTAGAAATCCAGTGAATGGCTGAAAGGAGAAGGCCAGAAGACCACAACTCAGAGAACCATTCATAGATATCTTTTTATTTTCCTTTTTCCCCCTTATCTAAGGTCTTAAGCTAACAAAGACGATCCAAATCCTCCCCATACTCTGTCTCTGCAGTGAGGAACACTACCAGGCCAAATACCCATCAGCAGAACTGTTCATTAATATCAGCAAAACAAGATGACAACTGGTTTCCTAATACTTGTGGCCAAAAATAGACTTTATTGACAAAGGTCATCAACAAAGGGAATCACCATGGTAATACGAGAAAAAATTATGTTTGACTTCCAGCGAATAGCCTTTAAATTTTCGTCAGCGTAATTATCTCCAGTACATTTAATTCATCAATCTCTGATGCTAAGAAGTCTGTTTCTGTAGCACTAATAATATACAAATGCAACACGGTCCTGTTATTAACCTGGTGAGGTAGGATGGAAAAGAAGGTAAGGGAGGAGATAAGGAAAGAAATGGGAGCAAAAAACAGAAGAGCAAGAAGAAAATGCAAAGATCTTTCAATAGTACAGTAATACAGTTAATTGTCAATCATCATATAAGTGACCTTTATACATAGGAGGTGCTCTTATATTGATGCCAAAACTAAACCAGATAGAAATAAAAATTCTTCAAGAATAAACGAAAGCAATCAATACTAAATATGAAAAAATGAATTCCTCAAACAATACTACTGTGATAGGAAATAAAACTATGCTACTAAGCTACCAAGTAATAAAATATCTAAGAACATCTAAAATTCTAAACAATCATGTAATTGAAAAGCTATCTTGGAAGTGGTGAATGCTACTCCACGTTCTTGCTAAACATTTTAGTTATCCGATTGGTGAAGAACTAATGATTAAGCTACTCCAAGACTCACAGCCATGGTACAACAGAACAAGAAAAAATAATTACATCTTCATATGGCCAATCCCAGACAATAGAGGATTAGCGTGTTGGCCCAAAGGGACTCACAAAAATCCTGCTGCTTATAAGTATCAAAAGAAACACACAATTTGGTGTCATAAAATATTTTTTACATTTTTTCAGTAGCAAGCAAGATCCACCAATAAGTGCAAATTTAACCAACAAACAATCAACGACGGATTAATACTCAGGAACATAGTAAGGCAGCAACGTACACCTCTAATGGATAACTCAACATATGGCAATGAAATCGGTGAACACCATTAAAAACCATCTGTAATGCAAACCACAGAAGCCATTTCTGCATAGAGTAATTAGATAAGAAACTTACCAGCAGGAAGTTTACTTTTGTCATAAGATTTATAGTGTTTGGATGGGAAAGGATGATCATGCACTGGTTGCCGAGACACATGCGCAGGTCTGTCTTCCAAATTTTCATTTCTCAAACGTTTGCGTCTTTCTTCACGCTCCTAATCAGGATGAACATAAGATCAACAGTCATGCATGAATACAGAGCACAAACAAATGCAACATAATGGCATATTAATCGTCCAAAAACGAAAAGGAAAAAAGAAAACCCAGATGTGGGATTGAGCAAGAGAGGTAAAACAGACTGTCAACTTAACCCCAAAGAAAATTAATCTAGAAATCAGTCAATAGAACGGACAGCCCAATCTCCCCTTCATTCTATTCAGATTCCACAAAAGATGTTAGCAATCAAAATACTTGAACCCCAATCAAATGGAGAGTGCCTCTGCCACAGTATTAAACAACTTCTAGGTGTTCCATCCCACAGCATTGAAAATAGTAATGATAACATGTCAATTGAGTGCTTATCTAACTTAGTTATAAGGGAATGTGCTGTGCGCACTTTATTACAAGAGAAAAGTTATTATTTTCCCTTGGGACTTGATGATCGCAAATAAGTCTTTAATTAATAAATTTACAGGTTTTGCATTCTTCTCCTCCCATCAACCAAGCTCCGAGGACTCAAATTCACATTTTAAAAACACATGAGATCCGTAAGGAAACAAAATTTCTCCAACCTTTTGTTACAACGTGCTTGCATAATCACATTTGTATATTAGCCCCAAAAAAATGATGAATTGATTATATAAAAAGATTGCCATCTGCAATTGTTAAGACTTCCATCTACTGAGGTTGAAAAGTGATATATTCTAAGGCACAAATCCATTTTCCACTCTTAAAGTGGCACCCAGCAGAGAAGACAAAAAAAAAATATTTTTTAAATTCTGATCAATCAAAATACTTAGTCCAACTGCTACAGTATGATAAATTGGGGTTCAATGCCAAAGCTCCATGCAGCTACAGCTGCTTCAATTCCTATTTCTTGACAAACGACAATAATCACCTGGTTTGAATGACTTTTCAAATAACTGGATGGTACTTTACATGTAACAAAATTACCAAACCCGCAATCACAAAAGGAGCCCTCGTGTAAAAATGCCAAGACAAACATCACAGCAATATTTCATTCTTCCACAATAACAAAACTCAAGTAAAGTTTTCCTGATTATTCTCATTCACCAGAGCACTATATAATTTAGAACGAAAAAGCATTCTTCTAACTCAAGATACTCAGAACAAAATGCAAGAATAATTTAGAATTACCCGGCGGGCAATTTCAGCAGCAGACTCAAACCGTTCTTCGGGAGCACCGTGTTCTACTATGTTCCCTTCAAAACTATCGTCGTTATCTTCAGGCCCCGGCAAAACATTTAAATCCATGGTAACAACCATTCAACATCCACCAACCAACATTAGGCAACATGAAAAATCTAAAATCCCCTTCTTAGCAACAGCACCTACTGCTGCAAACCCGAATTAAAATAATGAATCACCAGTTGGTTCAATTATTAACATTATAAAATTAAACTAACTATCAAAAGATGAGATCGACCTAATACCTAATAAAAAAAAATAAGATACCTAATTCCTCCAAAGAAATTAAAATTGCGTTTTCAAAATCAATTGATTGAACCCTAAATACCGAGATTAGAGGGTGAAAAAGGAATCATAGAAAGCGGGAAGTGAAGAAGAGTTCAAAACCTCACCGTTATCAAGAAATCGAAGAAAAACCCCGGTCAAAAGGAGTGCAGGTGAAGTGGCTGTGGCAGAGAGATTTTGACTCTCAGCCGATTAAAACCCTAGAATTATGAAGCGGGAGTTGTAAGCGAACGTTCTTGCTTAATTTTTTTTTGGGGTTCGAAACCCTAGACGGGAGAAAGACAGAGGTTAGGAGCTCAAATATGCAAGGAGATAAACAAATGGAAAAATAGTGAGATTATTTTATTGTTTGGTTGTTTAAAAAAAAATGGAAAAAAGAAATCAGAATACTTTTTTTTAAAAAAAAAAGTTTTGAGAAACTAGTTCAACAGCTCCTTGATTGGAGGTTTTTACAAAAATAGGATAGCGGCTAAAGCCTGGCACAAACTATCATGGTTGAAATTTATTTTTCAAAATAATACAGTTGGTGTGATCTACGTGTCCAGCCGAATTAAAATTAGAAAAAATCATTTTTATTTTTCTTTTTCTTTTTCTTTTTCTTTTCCACCTCCTTGTGGCCCTCACCCTCCCTCTCTTGATCTCTCCCTCCACCATGAAAGCGCTCTCTCTCTACAGTGATAGAACACCTCTTTCTCCTCCATTGGATCATTTCTCTCTCTTTCAATCTTTAATTTATTTTATTGATATAATAAAATTATTTTTTTTAATTATAAATTGAGTTTGTTTAGGCCCGGTTTGTTTGGTGAAAAATAATTTTTTTTGAAAAGTTAATTTTAGAAAAGTAAATTTTAAAAAAGTGAATTATCTTCCGATATTTGATAGTGTAATGGAAAATAATTAGAAAATATTTTCCAGTATTTGGTTATGTTATGGAAAATGAGCTGGAAAATAACTTATTAATGTTTTATTTTTTCAATTTTATTAAAATAATAAGGAACAAATCTTACAGATTAAAAAGTTGAATAAGAATGAAATTGAAAAAAAATATAATTTCATAAATTATCTCATATAAAATAAATAATAATCAAAATAATACAGATCAAATCTATAAAAAAATTTGAAAGATGAAGAAATTAAAATAATAATAATTCATATTTCTTAAATTATTTCAAATAAAATAAGTAACAATCAAAAGAATGAGGACAAAATTTGATAGATAAAAAATTTCAATTAAAAAATGATAAGGGAAAAGAAAATAATAATTATAAAAATAAGGACCAAAATTAATATAAAAATTATTGAAAAACAAATATTCAAAACAAAATATATATAGCAATCAAAAGTTTGGGGACCAAATTTGATATAATCAGCAAATAATATGACATTTCTAAATTTTTCACAACTTCTGAAAAGTGTTTTTCGTCCAAAATAAAAGGAAAACACTTTTCTAAAAACCAAGCCAAATTTTTCTTTGACTGAAAAGTGTTTTCTGTTGATCAATTTTCCTAATAACAAACAAACACAGGAAAATTTGGAAAGTGGTTTCCCGGAAACCACTTTCCAGAAAACAAACGCTTATAAATTGAATTGAAATAAAATAAAATTACATGTTATGTGATTTGCGTTGAATTGTTTATAAATTCACGTTGAATATATAACTTGTTGAATTTGTTATGTTTTTTTGGCAAAGAGTTAGAAATTAAAAATATGTTATTTTGACAAACAAATTACAAAAAAAATATTACTGACACAACAATATTCTAATTGCCTTTATGCGACTTGTACGTCTTATAAACTGTGCTATTTTGATAAATAAATTTTCAGATGTGATAGTTTTGGTATATTTTTTAGAACTATACTTATTTTTGAAAAAAAAACTCATTTGATTGGTCTTAAAAATATTTAATATTAACAGTAAAATTATCTTTTAATCAACATCAAGTTTAAAATTATTTATTCATTAAACTTGAAAAAAAAATCTAAGAGGTGTGTTGATTTTATTGTGCAATCCATTATGCACCAAGACTTGGTGCATTGTAGATGGCAACATTATACTTTTTTATTTTAATTTTTTTTAAATTCATCATTTGATATCATGTTGGTTTATAATTTGGTTGTATGATTTGTTTTGTTTTATTTTTTATAAGGTTATTCTGGTGTTAAAAAATCATTTTGACATCAGGATGATTCTTAATTTTGTAAAAAAAAAAAAGGAATTGAGGAACCAATTTGACCAAAATGAAAGAATATAAGATTTATATTTTGTGATTATTGTTTGAACAATGAACTTAATTTTTTATCCTTTTAAAATTCTATTATGGTCTATTTTTTTT
>Ga0325414_1005257_pt1:0-10000 | contig 13659 bp, 5 predicted proteins | sample PopdelMetagenome_8_FD_206183 | JGI IMG/M metagenome (GOLD analysis project Ga0325414, IMG submission 206183) | Populus deltoides microbial communities from Bellville, Georgia, United States - Leaf-PdKOR-R3 | ecosystem: Host-associated > Plants > Phyllosphere > Phylloplane/Leaf | place...
TTTACTCCATTTTGCATCTTCATCCAAAAGTGCCTTCAAAACATAAAACAAAGAATATCAAGGCATTTTATATATAAAACATGGACAAAACATTAGGTAGATGTGGGTGAAACTATCGAATAATATAATTACATTAGTAGAAACAAAATTATTTAACTTTGAGTATTGCTCATGGTTTTGGCATAGAAGGAATCATAAAATGTAGGGAAAACATAGAATATAATTGTTGTAGAAGAAAAAGGGAAGTGAGGATAACAGAAAACTTATTTAGAAATCATCGATGAAATTTGGGCAGATTCATCACCCCTCTTCTTGAGAATATTCGGGCCGCAGAACGATAAAAATTGAGAAAAATATCTCATATAAATTGTAGCCAGGGATGTTAGCTTTCCAATGAATCCAACATCGCTTGATTTGGAGCTCTAAAACACCAGATATAGGTAAATGTATAACGAGAGGTCGAGTTGCTACCCCTATTGGCAGATTCACAACTGATACTCGTTTCCTCTGTCTATTAGAAGCATCTCGTACAAGTTTTCTTTGAAACACTCCAGCCTTCTTCTACATGGTTTTCTTTCTTCTTGATCAATGTTTCCCTTTCCTGTAGGAAATTCTGCTTCTTCTATCTTTGCTATTACATTGTTAACATCAAACCAATAAAGTTATCTGACCATACCATACCTAAATAAATTGAGTAAGAGTGACTTCAAGGAAGAACTGCTCACCAAAAGCTAAAGGAACATAACTAACATATCATGTGCTTTATAATGGAAGACAGAAAAACAAACTTCAACAAATCAAAAGATAAGCCATTTGGGCTTATATCCATCATTAGTTGGTTAAAAAAAAAACTAATCTTTTATTTTGACCCTGACCTACAACACTTCAATTTTCAGCTAGTTTGCACCTTCCACACTTCGAATTGATATAAAAATCCAATTCTTTCATTACTAGGTAAAGCATTATAACTAGGCATCAAATCATGCAAAGCTGAACAAAAAAGAAAGAATACATTGTAATAATTTCCATTTCCTTTATCAGATGTGGTGGGGGGGGGTCGATGATACAGTTTACACATAATGATTCGTGTAATAACAAATATGCAAGCTTTGGTTAGCTATGTATCCCAAATAAAAAGCTAAACTCCAAGTAAAACAATATATTCATATAGTTCAAGAAAAAATATATCAGTTGAAAGCAGGATGAAGTATCTAATGAAAATATAATTTAAATTGCAGCAAGTGAATATCACGGTCAAAGAAAAAATAAAGTTGCTGGTTGATCTAGCTATATCAATTGAACAAGCAGAATCACAATGTTTTCCTCGAATTTCATTTGATCAAGTGCAAGATCAATTAATCATCTAAACATTGACATAATTTCTTGTTCTATCATAGGTGCAATACTACAACAAAATCTAGAGGATGTGTAGGAGAATTAAAATTATTGAAAATACAGGGATAGATATACCCAAATTTAATTATAGTAATAGCTCCAAATTCAAAACTATAGTTTGTGCTTGTTAACATTTTAATCTATTTTACCTCTTTGCCTTTCAAGTCTTAAGCCTTTATCTTTATCATTTTAGTTTCCCATAAAAATTCCTCCTGCAAATAGAAAACCAAGTAAAAACTCACTTTAGTTTTGTCAATTTTTTTTTTGCGAAAAAAACAAACAAAGTTAACCCGAAATATCTCGGTTGAAATTTATACAAGAAACTTGGAATGAATCAAGATCCTAAGCAAGATGAAATTCATTTTATTTAGTTTTTTTTGAAATGGTATGAAATATACCATCCATTCCGAGTGAAACAAAACTAAATTTACAACCTTAATTGAGATTTAGATATACCGTTTCTTAAAAAAATAATGGATTTCAAAGCATCTTGACTCCTTTTTTTCTTTTAATATTTTGCTTTGAATTAAAATAACTAAAAATATAAAAAATGTTAATTAAGGATATTAAATATTAAGTACTTATTGAAATTTGCTTTTTATATATATAAAAAAAGTTATATGCATGATAGCTATCATTTAAAGTAATATTTTTTAAGATAAAAAACTACTTATTTTATTTGAAAAATTAATTATTCACTATCTTAAAATTATAAAAATATCTAAAATACAGTTCACCTTAATTTTTCAAACAATAGTTTAGTTTCTTAAGCATTTAATTACAAGAATTAATATTTGAAGTAATTTATTCACACTTTTTTTAAATATTTAATTTAAATTATTTTTTAATTCGAACATCATAACAACATGTTAACAAATATTTAAATAGGGTAGTGTTTGGTATGCTGGACAATGATGGATATGACATGATAATATTTTATGAAATTGTTTGGTGCACCTTTGGACAATATAAAAATCAATTTTTGTCTTGTCCAAGGCTGTTTTAGTGAAGAAATTTTTGTCTCACTAAAAAGGGCAGGACAAGCTTGTCCAATGCTCTAAACAAGGGTTAATGTAATTGATTCAGGTCAACATATGAATAAAAATAGTTATTGTCATAGTTTTAAAACCAGATTCGGGGGTCGACTCGGGGCCAAGATTGGGTCATGAGTTGGGTTGACCATTAACACGAGTCAATATAAGAATAACAATAATTATTATCACAGTTTTAAAACCTGACTCGGGAGTCAACCCAAGGCTAGGCTCATGTCACAAGTTGGGTCATCAATTGGCTTGGATGAATATAAGGATAGAAGTAATTATTATCATAATTTTAAAACCCTACTCAGGGGTTGACTCGGGATCAAACACAAGTTATGAGCGGAGTTGACCATTGATCGAGTCAATGTAACGATAAAAAGGATTATTATCACATTTTTAAAACCTAACCAAGGAGGGGTCGACGTGGGACAAGGCCCGAGTCATGGGTTAAGATGGTCAACCCGGTTTGACTTAAAGTAACGCAAAAATAAAATGGTTATTAGACAAACTTCCATAAAAAACTTATAGTACTATATTAGTATATATTAAATTATGATATATGAAGTTTATATACTAATAAGTTTATAGAAAATACTTAGAACCATATATAATATTGTGTTTAATACCTAAGAGTGTACTTTATCAAAAGAATAGAGAAAACTCATAAACCAATTTCTCTCTTCTAGATAGAGATTTAAGAGATTTCTCATCGATGATTCACGTGGATTACTATTGGAAGCTAGACAATTGGACAGCTTATGGTTTGCAACAACTTGACCTCTAAAGAATTATTCAAAGCTAGTGAAAATTAGATTTTCGGGTAATAAATTCATAAACAACTTTACATTTGTCTAATGAGATCCTAAAGACTTCAAAATATTATTTTAAATTTATTATTTTCTCTGCGTGTATGAGTTTCGAAAACATAACAGGTTTTTGAGAAAGCACATTAGTGACAACCTTTGTTTCACCTATTTTGTTGAATATGGAGAATATTAATTACATTAATACATATCATAATTGAAGATATATATTTTCATACTATAGCTAAACATTTAACATAAATTTTCCACAGTATCTTATTCATTTATTTATTTTATAATAACATGTTATATTATCAAAAAATAATTATTGATATTACTATATATAAAAAAATCTCTCATTCTGTTTGGAAACCATGGCATTATCAGATAATGTTTTTAAATACTATTTTAATAATTTTATTTGAAGAATATTTTATTCTAAAATGTAAAAAACAAAAAAGAAGAAGAAGAAGAAGCTGACGAGCCATTAAAAAAAAAGAAAAGAAAATGCACTTGACTTTGATGCTTTTTTGGAAGTCGCGAGATTCAACAAAGTGTTTTATGATGCTTTGGTAAATTATATTGCTAAACAACGAAAAGTTTAAGGCTAATGACGATTATTATTTGAAAATAAATAATTAAATTTTTATTTTTATTTTTCTTTTATTTCCTAATTTTTTAGAAGGAGCCCATGAGTATAAGAAAGGTACAATTAAGCCCCACATTAGAAATAACATTTGCTTTAAATAAAAGGTAAAGAAAACAACAAGATCAAAATTGCACATTAGGTGGCAATTAAAAAAAAACTAAAAGAGATCAGTGAATCACTGTAGATTGTCTCTAAAATCACTGTGGATTGCACTGTTTACGTTTAAAATTCATTCTTGCAATAAGTTTTGGCCAGTTTTCTTTTACTGTTTTTTCATTTGTTTTGTTGGGTACGTGGCAGCATTCCTACCATGTATCTTTATGTTTTTTTTTTTACAGGTTACATCTTTCCATCTCTTTGTTTTTTCTGTTACAAACGCATCAAAGAACGCCTAAAAAACAAACCAAGGAGCACGTTGACAATTCTAGATCCATCTCAATTAAAATTTAAAAAAATACTAAAAGGGCTTAAGAAAACATTGTAGCATATCTGCTTTAGTGTTTTCTCGCGCTAAGTTGGGATTCATAGAGATTTATTCCCTGCTGGTTTGTTCGTGTGAGATGAAAGTTTTTAAGCTGTTAGTTCTCTGTTGCGTGTGCTTCTATAGGCTTGGGTGTGGCTTTGAGGCTGGGCTGGCTGGTGGCTCTGTCCAAGAGGAACATTGTCTTGGTTTCACTCCAAGATCTCAGTTTGCATCAGGATTTCAGTTCTCACCAGGAGATCTGGGCGGAGCTTGCGCTTCGTTCACTAAAAAATAATGGGATCTAGATCCGGATCCGTAAGTGACTTCAATAGGCTTTTAGTTAAGATTGATTTTCTTCCTTACCTTATAGAGCTTTATCTGACAGGGAATTTTAGGTAATTTTAGCTCCTTTCTTTTCTTGCTGCTTGGGCCCTCAAGGACAAATATTATAATTGCATGTGGAAAAATCAGGGTCCATGGACAGAAGCTCCTAAAAGGAAAGACAGGGAAATGAAGGGTGAACGATGGCTTGGATTTCATGATGGCTTAGGCTAAAAGGGAAAGGACTTTAGTCTGCAGAGACGTGGCAGCCACCAGAAAATCTGGCTTGCTTTTAGGAGTCCTTTCTTCTGGATTGTATGTGATGCTACATTAAATGCAACGCCCACTTGGTTAGATTTGATTGAGAGAGCAGGTGAGTTTATTTGTGATTAGTAATTTGGTTAGATTTTGTATATTATTGCAGTGATTGACTGACCAATTTTGGTTTTTTTAAAATTAATTTAATTTTCAGTTTGCTTTTTTACAAAATATCACTTGATAGTGAAGCTTTGTTTATTAGGTGGCTTGGCATGGATTAAAAGGCTCTTTGTAATTCTTATTTATACATGGCTGGTCTGCTTGCATTTCTCTCTGCTGATACGTTTTTTTTTCCAAGAATTAAGGTGTGGACATGCATTTGGATGTCTCAGTTGAGATAGTTGAGAGTGGGTTGGTTCAGCATGCTGCTAAAAGGAGAAAAGGAGTATGGTTTTAAGTTGTTTCAACTGACAGACATTTAATGCACGTTGAGGTTGGCATGTTGCTGCCATTGTGATGTGCAGTGTTTTTCTTGAGCGGGAAATATGGAAACAAAGTGAGGGGGCTGATTTGTTAGCTTAATTCTGACTTGGGTAGGTGATGAGTTGTCCTGTTAGAATATTTTTTAAGAACTCTATTTCATATCTGGTCATTTTTTCTTGGGTGGGAAATGTGGAGACAAGGTGAGGGGGCTGATTTGTTTGTTTAGTTCTGACTTGGGTAGGTGATGGGTTATCTTGTGTCTAACTATAATAATTGGACATATTCTATAGAAAAAATATATAATGTAATATTTAAGAATAATAGAATATAAATCACAAATTATATTAAATTAAGTTGTTTAAAGGCTTGATGATGAATTGCACTAGCCAATAATCAAATTGGTATTTGCACGCTACATTGTCGAAACGGCATGCATGTTGCTGCCAATGCTCTGAATCTAGGCATGTTATCGATCGATACTATTCCATAGGATGCATGTTTTAGCAATGCACGCTGTAATTTGCACGCCACAGACTGTTTATTTTTGTATTTAAAAGTATTTTTTAAAAAAAATAAATTTTATTTATTTATATTTTATTTTAAATTGATATTTTTTTATGTTTTCAAATTATTTTGATGTGCTGATATCAAAAATATTTTTTTAAGAAAAAATATTATTTTAATACATTTTCAAATAAAAAACACTTTGAAAAACAACCGCTACCACACTCTCAAACACCCTTAACCAATAGAAGTCAGAGATTATTATTTTTTAAAATAATTTGATCCCCCGTTTGATTTTTTATCAAGTTGGTTGTTTTTTTAATTAAATACAATAAAATAACTCAAAAATACATTTGTGCTAGAAACACAGGTATTATCATTATAATAGTTTTTATTCATAGTTAAAAAGAAAATAGTTATTTTTTGTCAGGAAATTTAAAATATCCCTTTAAATATTTAAAGACAGTTTAAATAATACTATAATAAATAATATATATAGACACACACACTTAGAGGGTTAAAGTAGTTTTTAGGTATTGAAATTTTTTAGTTCTAAACGAGGTATTTCTCTATCATAAAAAAAATATATTCTGAATTTATTGAAAGAAACAAGAATGTTGACTTTTTTTTCAAGATACATATAACAATTGGTTGAATGAGAGATACGGGGATGATTCTTCGACCCGTTAGGATCTTGATCCAGATTTGTGGTTGAAGACAAGATCGTCCAAACCTGATAGAAATCGGGTGTACTGTCTCTCTAATACTACGATTGAGAACTTACAAACGGCTCACAGTGTTTTAACTATTGGATACTCGCAATTAGTTTTGAGCACTCAAACTCCAGAATTTGAGGTTATTAATTTTAAACAAATGAGTTGAAGATCGGGCAGCCCATATTGCTGCTCAAACAGAATGACTCGCTGCTAAGATGCTCAAACTCCACCGATTTTCGTTTGATGGAACTTGAAATCAAAAGAACTTAAGCATTGGTGCTTAAAAATGAAAAATTTGTGTGCTTTGATGGGATATCTTGTTTTAAAAGAATTTTTTTTTGAATGTCTACTTCCTTTGTTTTAGCCTTTTCTTTTCTTTTTATTTACCTCACCTTAATCTTAGCCCCATTACAATCAAAAAGTAAGACCTCTTGATTCATGCATTGCTTGTAATATTTTAGTAATGGAGATGAGATTGAAAAGCAAGTTTATGGTAGAACATATTTATTGAATGAATTTGAGAGATTTAAATACATAAGCCCTTAACACGTGAGTGTTGGAGTGTATATCAATGAGAGGACCTATCACTTTGGCATGACATAGATTTTATTTAAATCCCAATAATTAATTGAGTTTTGAAGTGCGCATGTAAATAAATTCATAAAAATTTATATTCTTTATCCTTTTTTATTGTATTCTTGTTTATAATGCTTGTACTTTTGGATATTGATGGGAGATTAAGAGATTAGTCATAGTTATTTTACTTATTTAATTTAAGTTTGATTTCATCTCTCCTTTCTCGAGGACGAGTAAGAGCTAAGTGTGGGGGTATTTGATACAACCTTATTATTTGATAGTTTTACCCACATTTACCCAGTATTTTGCCTTTGTTTTATATATAAAATTTCTTAATATTCTTTATTTTATGTTTTGAAGGCACTTTTGGATTTAAGATTCAAAAAGAAGTAAATTGGAGATAATTGACAGATTTTACCTTCGATCGATGTTTTGTGCAGAGGTTGAGCTCTAGAGGTCGAAACGAAGTGATTCCAGTAACATTAGAAAGATAATATCCATACCTTTCTATATATACATGAAAAAAAAGAGAGCATGGAAATCACAGCCTTCAAAGTCAAATCTCACATTCTGCCACTGTTGACCTTTGGCCATTTCGACTTGAATACTTGAGCTACAGAAGTTCATTTGATGCAAACTTAATTGTGTTAGATTCCTGACTCAAAGACCTAAATTTGTTCTTCATGTTTAGAATCAAACTTAATTCTCACCAAGAAGAAATGTCAACTTGTTTATGTTGTCTGCCTCTTGACCAAGAAACTACAAGTCTAGTTTTTACAGATATGAAAACTTTGATCGCTCGGCATATGCTTTCATGTCAAATACCATATGGCCTGGGGGTTGAGAAGTTGCTATTTATGGTTTTTCATGGATGGTTTTTAAGGAAATATCTATTTTTAAATGCTAGTGTAGTCTACCAATTATTGATAGCATCTCCTATTGCTGGAGTTGAAATATCTTGGTGAATCAACCGTGTCTTTTATGTTATGTCATGCTGAATGACATGGTTGGAAAACATAACTGCTTCTTGAAACTGTGATGTTTTTCATGATCATGGACTAGAAAAACGCAGGTGAGGCAGTGGCTCAGAAATCAGGCATCTTAAATTCAACCCCCCTGGCTAGTTGTGGGGTTGGGTGGGTCTCATGCGTTCATGGGAATCAGTTTTGGATTTGATTCAAAAGTGAACCAGGTTGATGTAATACCCTTACTTTGAGAAGGTCATCTGAACTTTCTATCCATTTCCAAAAACACATATTACGCTTTTCCATCTTTTGATACTCTTGAGCAAAATAACCTCCCTTTTCAAAAGGGGATAATGATGTGTTATGTACATTAGGTAGGTAGGTAGGTTGGGAGAGTGAGAAATCTTCTTATGCACATTTTGAACACCATAATGATGTCCCCCTTCTATTCTTTTGGTCTTCCTTCTGTTTCAAACGTAAGATTCCTCCATATGGATTACTAAAATGTTGATGGAACCTTCCTTTACCAGAAGATAATACCTTTTCAACCTCCGTTACCACCACTGGTTATTGTTTACGTCAACACAATACATGTAGATGTATGGATGGGTCTTATTTTTCCTTTGATTATATTAAAGAAGTAATAATCTGCTGTGTTTTTGCCAATGAGTTCCTCTCAATCTCTCACCAATTAATTATCTTTTTTCTGGTTCAGGTATTGCCATCGTTGAGGGAGAAGCATGATGAATTTATGTTAAGAGAGCAAGTTAAAAGGTGGGCAAACCATAAAGTCATGGTTAAGTGGCTTTCTCGTTTCTTCCATTACCTTGACCGCTATTTCATTGCCCGGAGGTCACTTCCACCACTTAATGAAGTTGGACTTACTTGCTTCCGTGATCTGGTATGTCATGGCTGAGTGCTATTGTATGTTTTTTTTCTGTATTCTGTGTTGACAAAGGAAATGTTTTCTTTCCATTGCTTCTTGAGCCATTGTCCCAAGGGACAATTGAAACTACATTTTATTCTGTTTGCTAACTTAATGATCCCCTTTCAAAAAGATACATCATAATGTAACTTTATGGATCATGTCTTTTGACTCCAGGTGTACCAGGAACTGAATGGGAAAGTGAGGGATGCTGTAATTTCTCTGGTAGGGTCATATTGTTTCTCCTAAATGTATAGTTTGCTTTTTTTTTAACCCATGGACAAGTTAGTTAGCATGATTTTCCTAATCAGATTGATCAAGAGCGTGAAGGAGAGCAGATTGACCGAGCTTTATTGAAGAATGTTTTAGATATATTTGTTGAAATTGGAATGGGACAGATGGATTACTATGAAAATGACTTTGAAGCAGCGATGCTTAAAGATATAGCTGCTTATTATTCTCGGAAGGCATCAAAAGCTTTCTGATTTTGGGCTTGCAAAGCTTGGCCCCACTGGGGACAAGTCACATGTTTCCACTAGGGTTATGGGCACTTATGGTTTCTGTGCTCCTGAGCATCCATGACGGGACAATTGACTGTAAAATCTGACGTCTACAGTTTTGGGGGTGGTGTTCTTAGAGCTGATAACTGGTCGTAAAGCAATTGACAGCACTCAACCACACGGAGAACAGAACTTTGTCGCATGGGCACGGCCATTATTCAATGATCGCAGGAAATTCTCAAAATTGGCAGATCCACAACTGCAGGGACGTTATCCAATGAGAACACTCTACCAGGCTCTAGCTGTGGCATCCATGTGCATCCAGGAGCAGGCTGCTGCGCTTCCTCTTATTGGCGATGTGGTCACCGCACTTTCTTATTTAGCGAACCAGGCTTATGAACC
>Ga0325414_1005258_pt1 | contig 13658 bp, 6 predicted proteins | sample PopdelMetagenome_8_FD_206183 | JGI IMG/M metagenome (GOLD analysis project Ga0325414, IMG submission 206183) | Populus deltoides microbial communities from Bellville, Georgia, United States - Leaf-PdKOR-R3 | ecosystem: Host-associated > Plants > Phyllosphere > Phylloplane/Leaf | place: USA...
AATGTTTCAATCATCCAACCTGCAGCTATGACCGATGCACGTTGTTTTTGGTAAGCTAAAGTGGAACTAATCCACTTCAAGTAGGTATTACTGTTCAGCTCTGTCGTGTCTTTTTAGTCTTGCACTAGATCATTCTTCCACGCTATATAATGAATTGAATTAAATTATTTTTAAACGTACAAAACTTATTTGAGCATCTCTTAGCAGAATTTTTTAACCATAAATTCAAATTTTAATATATATTAGATGAGATTTTAAAAAACATATATTGAAATTGTAAAATATCAAATGGTATTTTTTAAAATAAAATATTAAGACTAAAGTATATTGAATCAACTCAAGTGAATTTGTGGCCCAAGTGATGAGACCATGATAATTTTATAAAAAATAAATCAAAATAAATTATGAAGTTTTATTCTTGATCAACTTAATATTGAAGGAAGAAATTGAAAAAAATATTAAAAAAATAGAGACTTGAGTGAACCAGTCAAACTTGCGGTTCGAGTCATGCATCACATTAGGTTTAATATTTTTTCTGAATTTTTTTATTTATTTATACAATAAAAAAAAATAGATGCTCATAAAATTAAACACTTGTCAAATATTGAGACATTCGTTCGAGATCGCGATAATCCTTCAGAAATCAAATCAAAATAAATCATAAATTCTAATTTAAAATCTACTAACAGAAAAATTTTATGAAATATATCTAATGATATTAGGAAGCCATTAAAAATAAAAATAAAACACATGAGTTGTTAATTTCTGAAAATAAATTTTTTGACACACACGCATATGTAAAAATGTGACAACACAGTTTTATGAAATGAATCTAATATTATTTCAAAGCCAATAAAAACAAAATAAAATCCAAATAAAAGTTAAAAATATATAAGAGTAGAAAGTTATCAATTTTGAATACAAATTTTTGCACGCTTGTATGTTTCTTAAAATGAAAAGGTGTAGGTTTATGAAATGAAAATAAAATACAAATAAAAAATTGAGTGATAGCATCATGCATTGAAGACCAAAATAGAGAAAGGAGGTTGTGGCTTACCTGAGGGGTGGTTTTAGATTATTAGGGGTTATGGTGATGGCTATTGGTGGCTTTTGTGGCGGAGATAGCAATGGTATCAATAATGGAGAGGTTTTTGGTGGTTTTCTCTCTCTAATTTTGAGTTTCTCTTGTTTTTTGTTTTTTTTTCTTTATCTTTTCTTTCTCTCTCCCTCTCCTATCTACGAGCTCAAAATTACTATTTTTTTTATCTTAAAACTCTATTATTTCTTTTCTCCTACCCTCTTTTTCTTTGTATTTTGTCTCTTTAACAGGTCTTTTTATTTCTTGCCCTTCTATTTATAGACAAAGATCAAGGTTTCAAAACCCTTATAGGTGGAATGATCATGCCCCTTGATTTCCTTGGATCAATCTCAACCATGCATCATGGTTATAACCTTTAGCCAAACATGTTTAAATTGACCTCTTTGCACCGATTTTTCAATGAATTTAAACGGTCAGAGCACATGTTTTTTGGTTAAACATGGATGAGTATGCAAGGGAGGATAATGACGCGTTGTTTGGATAGTGGGGAGAGAGAAATGAATGCCTAAAGGCAAACTACAAGTCATGCAAAACAAAAGAAATTCAATTGGTCAATTGATCAGGTTTTATATTTGCTCCTTAGAGGTCACCAGTTCAAGTTTCACAAAATTCAAGGCCACTAGAGGCTTACATGGTCGCTAACTTCGGGGCCTGTGAGATTAGTCGAGGCGCATGCAAGCTAGCCCGGACACCTTCGTTAATAAAAAAAACAAAAGAAATTCATGCCTTTTTTAGTCATGCATGCACGAGGGAGAATAGGGGTTGTTTCACCAATGCACGTTGTTTTAACTTAGTTTTTTAAAAAACAATGCCATTTAGTTAAAAGGAATTTTTTTCTCTTTTCAAATGACCTTCTAAGGTTTCTCCTTTCCCATTTTGATCATTGTCTTTTTTTCATTTTTTTTCATTTTTTGTCAATTTCGATCTTTTTCTTAAGACTTCTTTCAATTTCATCCCTAATTAATTAAAAAAGCTCCCTACATGTTTAATCTTGATATTTTTCAAAACAATCATTGGCTTTCCAGTTTTTATTTTTCAGTCAATTTCACTCATTTTCTCTTAATTTCTTCATAATTTCAATATTCCTCACGTATTTTTCTTATCTCTTAACTTCCTCATCTCTACTGTTAAATTTGTAGACAATTTCAACCATTTTCTTTCAATTTCTTCACAATTTCACCATTAATTGCAATTTTTTTCCTTTTTATGTTTTTCTTTTTATTTTTCTTTCCTTTTCAACAACATTTTTTTTTTACATTGTCTAGGAAATTGAGTAGGAAATTTTTTTTCGGATGAAAACTTTTGTTTTTGAGGAGGAATAAAAATTGATTTATGAGAGCTACCATCTATTTACAATATTTACAATACAAAGTTGATAAAAAATATTTTTCATAGGTTTTGTTTCATAAGCTTGTAAACAAGTAGTGTTTATAAAAAAATATTAAAAATCAACCAAGTCAAGGAGTCGGCAGGTTTTTTTTAAAAAAAGTTAAATTAAAGGCTACCAATTTCAACATGAAATTTAAATAGGTCATATCAAGAGATAACCAATCTTAACATAAAATTTAAATTGAATCAAATTAGAAATGACCAACCTCATTAGATCAAATCGAGAGGCTACTAACTTGTAAGATTTTGATCAAATTGATATGTAACTAACTTCATGAAATTTTAAATTTGATGAAATCAAAAGGAAATTAACCTCCTAAAATTTAAATTAAAGGGTGGCCACCCTTGTGAGATTTTGAATTTGATCAAATGACCAACATTGTGAATTTTAGTGAAATTGAGAGACCACACCCTCGTAAATTTGAAAGACTACAGTTGCAAATTGCACGTTTCCAACATCCAAAGGGACACCCACGAAAGCCTCCACTCTGGAGATCAATTTAATCTGTACATAACCATGAGAAGAGCTGAGCATGTTTGATGGCCCCTCATTTTATCAGGAATATCTTCAAAGAACTTCTCTGCACTATTTATACCACGAATTTTCGCAATGAACCAGGTAAAAGCTTCATATCATGCTGTTTTGTCATCCATTCACGTATCTACTGCCTAACAACTAATCAGACAGGAAAAAAATCATTATAAAACAGACCCAACTTATTCAAACAAACAGTTTTAAAAAGAACTTAAAACGGACGTGGGCAATCTGATTCTGACCTCGAGGGCATGCCCGTAACGCTTCAGGTTACAGAGCTCTCTAACAATCCGATAGCGCTCGTACTTTCTGACAGTGTGCCCCTCTTCTTTCCACACACCAAGCTAAACAGCCTTCTTCCTAGTGTGTCCCTGCCTCCACTCTCTTCCCCTTCTCCTCCGCTTAAAACCTTCTCCGCCACTGATGCATACGAGAACTGCCGCGTGGCAGCTGCCACGGTTCCCTGTAAGTACTCCCCAACATTTCCGAGAGCAACCCGAGATTTTACACTGGGTTGGATATAAAAACAAAATATGCGGGCGCTGATCTGATTCGATTGACTGGGCCCCAACAATAAGCCCAAGAAGACAAAGCGAGTCCTGATTTTAACGGACGCGCGAGATAACTTTGAAATCTCAAATGCCTAGAATAATCGAAAGTTATAATGATAAAATAAACTTATTCCTTAAACTTTATTTTTTAAAATTTAAATATTTTAAATTATTTTTTAATGAAAAATAAACCTTTTATTTAATTCTTTATCACTATTAATATTTTTTAAAATCACATATTTTCAAAATGCGTATTGTATTTTTCAAATATTATTTGTAATCAAAATTAATGAAAGAATTTATTTTTAGTTAAAAATAATTAAAAAAATTTAATTTAAATCAAAATTTTAAAAAGTTTTGGTCATTTTAAATCTTTAGCTAGAGGATTTATATATATATATATATATATATATACAATATATTAAAATTATTAAAGAAATATTAAAAAATACATTAACTTAAAACATTTTTTTAAGACAAATTAATTTTCAAAAAACATTTAAAAATGAAAGCTACCTCCTCCCAGTCGACCAGTGTCCAAGCATAAAATGAATTTTTTAAAAAAGAATAGTGAATATAAATTACAAATTCTCAGATCTTATTACTCTTTTCTTTATTGATTTTTTTTTCCCGATTCCCTCGTTTTCCATTGGCTCTCTCTATTGTTTTTTATTCTTAAAATGATTCAAAGCCAGGCGAAATTCTGCGGCCACCGGCGGGAAGACAGGCGTTAGAGTTGTAGTCGTCGGAGACCGTGCAGCAGAAAAATCGAGTTTGATTGCGGCAGCATCCACCGAATCTTTCCAGGAAAACGTATCTCCTTCCACCCACTCGCCTTCCCGCTGATTTCATCACCGATCGCGTTCCTATCACTATCATCGACACTTCTGCTAGGTAAGCATTTATGTTAAAGCTCGAAGAGTAGAGGAAAGCTAACTGAAGAATTGAAGCAAGCTGAAATGATCATAATAACTTACGCGTGTGATTTTCCGTTGACGCTAACTCGTTTGAGTAGTTTTTGGCTTGAGGAATTTCGTCGATTATAGGCATTTTCTTTCTTTTTACAATCTTTAAAATTTGATGTAGTGATATGTGTGAGTATACATATATACAGTTGATTTCCTATGAATTTCCGTCACGCGCGCCTGCGCACATATATTTGCTACCTGCGTTTGAATTGGAAGCAAGTATTTCTTATTATCATTCTCCAATCTGCTTCTTTTCAAGTTTCCTAGGATCTTGCAAATTGCTCTATTGGGGTTTCTTCTGTTTATATAGTACTTTTTGTAATTGTGTTGTTCATTTCTATATTTCAGTCCTTGGGGTGAGGCTCCTTACAAGGATGCTGCAGAGAGAACCACAATGGGAAATTGATTCTCGATGGGTTTCTTTCCGAGGTTTGCTCTGCTACTACTATTTCTTTAGTTGCTGCTGATTCTTGGTGGCTTCATCACATTCCAACATGTTATACCATGTGACAACAGCATTTTCTGGACCACCTTAAACAATTTACTTTCTTGCACATGTCCTGTTTCTATTTCTTTCACTGTTTGGTGGTGGTGAAGATACAGTGCGCTGGGACATCAAAAATCAGGCTTCTGAAAAGACCTAAACATAGACTGATTATGGATTTGTTTGGGGGCTCACACAAGATGATACTAAATGAATCCATAGTGATGATGTTCTTATAACTTGGTAGATAAACTTGGTGCCAATATTCTGTGGAAGTTGTGTAGTGCTTATTCAAAAGAAGCTGTTATCTTGGCTATTTTATTATGATGAAAGCTTTGCTGGTGTTTCTCCAATTTGTCTGGGAGAAGTAGGCCTATCTTTTTATGTTGCATCAGAGTTGTTTTGTTATAATTTTTCACCACCTTCATTGATTCCTTAAAATAAAAAATTGATCCATGTGTTACTGTTTCTCTCTTTCTGCATCTTTTTTCTCCTTTTCTTTCTCATTTGTGTGTTTTTAGAAAATAACATCGTCACTTCGCTACAAAATGGAAGACTTGTTATAAATACTTGTCTGCATCCATTTTATACCTGGTAACTTTAAAGTATGTTATTTTTAATCTTGTTGAGCTATCTGTCAAATTTATTTCTATCGAACATTTGCTTGCAGCGGGCTCCTATGACCATTCTGGATCCACGAGCTAGTTGTCTAATTAGCTGTACATTGGACATGGAGGAAATCCTGCTTCAGTACCTCATGTTACTCAAAGAGTGCTGTTGATCGGAAGAAGCAACAAATAGAAAGAAATGTTTTTCACTACTTAGTTTTTGGACCTAAAATTTCTGGAAAGTCTGCACTTTTGAATTCATTCTTAGGAAGGTATTGTCTCGAACCTATTGTTGTAGCCATTGTAGCAATATTCTCTGGATAGTTTCATCTGTTACTTCCCTGAGTCATCATAGGAGAATCTAGTTTTGTTTCCAGGTTTTCATTTTTCAGTTCTGCTTTCCACTAAGCAATAGTAATTTTCTGCTGCCAATTCCAACGACAGGCCATTCTCAGAAAATCATGATTTGACAGCCGCTGAGCATTTTGCATGAATGTGGTTGACTAGCTTGGGGTACGTACAGTAGCCGCTCTGTTGGGTGGTAGTTCTATATAATATCTTTCTAAACAGGCTCCTTTTCAAAACTCGAATGCAAATTATTTTTCAATGTGTTTTTATCATCTGATATCAAGGAGGATGTGCTGGGTCATCTTCATCAAGGTGTCTTAGACTTGCGCTGTATGGTCCTCTTTTTCATGCAGTTGTCCTTGCAGAGGGATAAGGAGACTCATATTTTGCGAGAGATACCTGAAGATATTGAAAAAAATTCAATCCAATAAAGAATCTCTGGCATCCTTTGATGTTGCTGTGTTTGCTTGTGACAGTTAAGTTTGACTGATGATATTTAGCAAGTTTGACTTCCTTGTATATATTGGTAGTCAATTAGCCAGTCGATGATCTCATTTATCACCATATATTATGTCTGTCACAATTATATGGACTTCGATTGGTGCATGCTATCTTCGTTTTACCCAATTCTTTCACTTTTGTCTCTGAGCCTGCCTGTGCACATACCTTTTAAGTGTATGAATGTTGTTCAATTTTTCTTTTAAGGATTAGAAATATACTATTGGAAATAGTTTCTCCATTTGTACTTGTTAAATATATAGATATCATGGCATGACAAATGATTCCTATTTCCAGTTCGGATGAATATTCATGGAAAAGGTCAAGTGAACTTCTTGTAGAGGTTGCTAGGCACGGAGAGGAAAGTGGTCACGAGGTGCCTAGTCTCATTGTTGCTGCAAAGGATGCCTTAGATCCGCATCCAATGAGTGTGCAAAATTCAGTGAGGGTATACTTTTTGTCATTGAAATCTCATCTTTTGCACACTCAATTTCTGAAATTTGATACCGCAAATAAAATTTTGTATCTTCGCGCACATATTGCCTATCCCTTTTATCATTTTTAAGATATGCATGTGGTGATAACTTCCAATTCATCTTCAGGTTTGCCAAGAGTTAGGATTTTAAGCGCAGCTGAATGGGATTTGAACATTCCTGAAACTGTAGCTGGGAGGAGACGCAAGCAGTTCCGCTGGCATGTCAACCACTCCCTCCTGCTTATGTCAGGTTTTGCCTCCCACTCCCACCGGAAAAACAAATCTCACTACACGGATGCATGAACACCGATGACACTAATTTCATGGTTTACATGTCTGCGTGAATTATCTCAACTGTTTTAGTATGTTTTAAATTTGCAGTGGTCGTAGCTTTTGCTGTCGTTGGAATGGCAGCACTGCGTGCCTACAATCCTTTCAATCACATTGCAACCAATCCCCTTATAATTCATGTTCTGATTTTTTTCCTTTTCTTAAATAATAATAATTAAAAAAATAGCTGAATGAAACGTTAGGTTGGCTAGAAGACAATTATATTAAAGGTGATGGATAGGTAAAATTATCAATGATAAAAACATTAAAAAATTATGAATGTGGTTCTTTCTCTATGCCATTCAATGACCTAAATTGAAAATCTTTCATTTGAACTTCAATTATTTCAAATTATAAATTAGACAAATAAGTTGTAAAATGTTTTTTGAAATAGGAAAAAAATAAATTAACAGCATGTGAAATGTTCTTTTGAAAAATATTTTTCAAATTTTCATGTGAAAAATAAAAATAAGTATTGGAAAATATTTTCCAATTCGTTCTTTAATAGCGTTAATTTAGAGAAAGATTTTATCCTCGTGAATGAAAAGATAATATTTTATTTAATGCTTCGAACTCTTAATACACTATCATTTAACAATGTTAATTTCCACCACCCCCCAATTGTCGACTACGCCGCCGCCAGCCATCATAACCATCACCATTTTGTTACCAATATAATGGTTCTCATCATAACAGCAACCGTTACTGCTGCTGCTGCTATTATTATTATTATTATCAATGCTACTATCCAATATCCAATGGCCAAACACAGGCTTTCATGGAGGCGTTTGAGTTGTTACAGTGGCTTCTGAGTTTGTTTTTTAGTTGCATGTCTTAATATTTTGTTTCATTTTATATTTGTGTAAATTTAATTTTTATTTTTTTTAATTGTTATTTGTTTTATTTTATATTTATTTTATTAATTTTTTTAAAATTTTATTCTTTGATATCTTGTTGATTGAGATTTTATTAACTAGGAATTTAACTTTATAATTTTTTCAGGTTTTTCTTTCATGAGATAATTATGACCTCGGAATCTGGATCTCGAGTTTGAAAAGTTAATTTGATTTGACTTAGATTTTTCTTAGATCCCTTCTTACAATTGATTTTTTTTGTATTTTTCTATAGGTTTATCTCAATTTTATGTGACGGATCACAAGCTAATCCAGGTTAAATAAAGTTAATTTTATTTTTTTTTAATTTTTTCTACTGATATAAATTTTTATTATATTATTAAATTAATTAAAATGATTAAATCTAATAAAATCAATAATCTAACTCTTGAATTTTTTATTTCTATAAAAATATTATTGTTACCTGGTTTTTTTTATATTAAATTTATTTTTGTGGGGCATAAAAAGAGCTAGCAATGCAATCTTGAAATATAAGGAAAGCAGTAAAGTGGCATCATGTAGCTCTGATAATATTTTTCTGGAGCTCTGATAATATTTTTAAGGAGTGTGGTTGTTGTTGTTGTTTAAAATATTTTTTATTAATAAATATATTAAAATAATATTTTTATATTTTTAAAAATATTATTTTTAATATTAATACATTAAAATAATTTAAAAACATAAAAAATATTAATTTATAACAAATAAAAAATTAAAAAATTAATTTATTTCAGAAATACTTTTAAAATATAAAATAAGCAGATAGATTCTTAGATTCTTTGTCATCATTATCATCATCAAGAAGCAGTTACATGTGAAGGTTTTTTTTCCGTAGAAAAAGAGACTTGACATTTGACAAGGATTTCTCTTAAATGATATTTAAGTTATGTTTGGTTTTTGTTTTAAAATAAAATAAATAAATAAAATAAAAATATATTTAGTTGAAGAGGTAGGGTTAAGAATAAAAAATAATTTTTTTTAAAAAAATATTTTGATAATAAATTTCTGTATTTTTAAAACAAAAGGTATAGGAAATGTGTTTTCTTTATTTCTATTATTTCTATATGTTTTATCCCAAAATAATATCTAAATGCTATTTAAAAACTCAAATTCTTCTCAAGCTCTTTTTTAGAGGAGACAGTCTCTTTAACACCTTGCTCATCACTTACTATTTCATTTTTTTTTCCAGATGGGATTTTTTACCAAAATTAATTTCTATCATTTCATCCTCGAAACTTACGAATTTAAGATAATGGAAAAAAATAATATAAAAAAATCACAGATTAAGTGTTCGCTATTGTTATTAAATTAATTGCATTCCGTCCAAAAAAGAACTTGAAATCACAATTCAAATGAATAACTTTTATTTTAGGTACATTTGAATTTGAAAAGAAAGCTTCATTTCAAATTTGAAAGAATTGGTATTGGTATTGATATCAGTATTGGCATTGGCTACAAGGTTTGATGGCTGAAGCCTGAAGGCAGAGGTGAAGTAGCCACGGGACCTGGTGCACCCCAAAATTTTGAAATTTTTTAATTTGACCCTTGTATTAAAAGGTTTCCCAGTTGCTATTTTATGCCTTTTCTTTATAATCTTATTTTGAATTTTGACTATTTTATGTTCTTGCCTCTTCTTTTTTCCAGTAACTACATGGTGCTAGCAGAGGAGCAGACAAAGTGTCACTTGACCTGACTCGTTTGAATAGCTAAAGCAGAGTGTGTGTAAAGAGAGCTGTGATAAAATTCAAGTTGTTTAGAAATTAGGTTTTAGTTATATATAAGGTTTCTGTTGGATAATTAAATAAATTAATTGATTTTAAAAATCTCATTTATTTTTTTTAATCTAAGTGATTGATAGCTTGTATTTAGTATTTAGTAGATTAAGATGGCTCGTGACTACTACATGTAAAAGATCTTCTTTAGTAAAGATATTAAATGGATAGTTAAATAAATTAACTGATCCTAAAAATCTCATTTTAGAGAAAGAAAATACAATAATATTTTAGCGAGAGATGGTCTGAAAAAAATATATATGCAGAAGAGAATAAAAATTATGAATTTTTATTCTGAAAGTCTCATGATATATTTATAACTCACGAGTTTTGTTTTTTTTGAAGTAAAGGGAGTGAGGTATAATTTTATTTTTGTGATATTTTGAGTTATAATATGTTGTATTCCATTCATTTTATCAAGTTAAAAAGATAAAGAAATGATGAGTCATGGTAGATTTAGACTCTTACAAAACTAGATTTGATACACTCCTGAGCCCAATTGTAGTTTACATTTATTTAGATTAGTTTATTAAAAAAAACTAAAATAATATTGTTTTGTAAAAATAAAAAAAAAACTCTTGAAAAATTCAAACTAAGTTTTCATAAGATGATGAAACGATTAACTAATCAACCAAATGAAACCAAGTCGAGTTACTCAAGGAAGGTTGCACCAGTTTCCAGGACAAGCCCTGGCAGGCCTGGTTTAATAACTGTGTTCGAGCAGGAGGCCGTGGCCAATGCTCCGTGGTTAGTATCAAAGAATTAACTCCTAACAAAAGCTTGATATGTTAGTGAATATTGTTAATAAAAATGGACAGTCCTTTTCACCGGCGACGACACCTAGCTAGCTGACAACAGTAATTATTTGTCACTACAGCCCTTGATTGAACTCTTCATTAGCATCATTCATGGTAGCATCGCAGTCACTTGGAATCACATGATGCAGACTCATGCAGATACGGATATTCGAGACATGTTTGTCTTCAATTATAAGAATACGACTGAGAAAAAGAAAGCAGAGCTATGACCAGCTAGGGTGAAAGGATATCCCCTCTAAGAGATTCGATGAAATTAATGAGCGTCTCGTGAGGAATTCGTGATGTGAAAGGGTTGGATTCTTGGGCATTACGACGGACGACTGTCTGTGATTGTGTTGTTCCAAATAAGTTTTTCAAAAAAATTGAATTATTTTTATTTTTAAATCGTTTTAATAAATTAATATTAAAATTATTTTTTAAAAAATATATATCCATGCACCCTAATAAAGAGTTAAAGAAGATCTCGCTTTTCATTGACGTGATCATCACTCCCAAGAACGACATAGATCCCAGAATCTTCACCGGTGTCTCGGTCTATATGTCTTGCTTGAGGACATGCTTTTGACTCTCCTGCGTGCATTAATCATGGCAAATATATTTGTCTGCACACTGCACCTTACCAATTCATACGAGAGACAGGAGCATATGCATTTAAACATAGGCTATAGGCACTCTGCGTTAATATATATATATATATATATATATATATATATATGTTTGCGTAATAATATATATTAACATATTCACTTCTCGGAACTCAAGCAAGTGCTGGGCCTGTTTGTTCACGTTTAAGCAAAATCATCACTCAACCTGTGTCCCTTGTCGTTTGGTAATATTCCTGGAGACTAAACAAATATTTGAATGTTCCCCGAGAAATTAAGATCACAGGAGAAAATTTGTATTGTGTGACAAGGAAAAGAAAAAACTTAGGGTACATGTGTGCAAGACTACACGGGGGTGAAAACTAAGATTTCATGTGTTTTCGAAAAAATAAAAAATCCAAAGAATTACATGAAGCGGGTCTATATTCAAAAACATGAATATTGGGGGTGAAAACTTAGGATAATGTTTTTTTTAATTGATTCTTTTTTTAATTTTATCGTTCAACACTGGATTAATTGAGAATCGAGCTTCATAATTTATTTCAATTTACTTTATAATAGGCTATTGCGGTCTTATGATCCAAATCGTGAGTTTAATATGTTAATCTGAGTTGACTCGGGTTATTTTTTGATTGTTTTTTTTATCAATATTGGGTTTGATAAAAATTAAACTTCATAACTTGTTTGATTTGTTTTCTATGAAGTTATTATGATCTCATGACCCGACATGCGGGTTGACAGGTTAACCCAAGTTGATCCGAATAGATTCAATATGTTTCCGTCTCAATATTTATAAGAGAATCTCATTTTGAATGTTTATTTTAAGTCAAATTATATTTTTACCAGTCACATGGGTTGCCTTCGGACCAATCACAACTTGAAAAAAAACTTCTACTAGAAAAACATCAACAACATCAAAATATTTTTTTAATTTTTTTTATAAATTGATCCAATTTGTAGCGTACATGTAAAATATCTAGTTAATATTTAAAGATACAGTGATAATAATTTTAAAATTGATTTAATGATTCTTATGTTAGAAGATCTATTGAGATGAACATGCTAATGGATCTTGCAATGTAAACCAAGGCGAGCTTATTATCTTAATTAATTACAATAATGAGATTCAATATAATTACCATCCAATCAAACTGTTCTAGTTCATGTCAATTCATGTCAACCCCTTAAATGATTGCTTAGGCTAGCCGACACCGTAACATATAGTGTATCCAAAAGTTTTTTTTTTTTAAAAAAAAAAGGAAAAAACCTAAAGAGTATACCCAAAAGCTTGAACCATATAGACAAGAACCCTAATTCTAGGAGGGTAACTTGCTAAGCGGGTGGGAAACATGGAACGGCTAGGATTCCCCCACCATAATTGATAATTGGTCCTAATTTTCATAAAACCTACGTCGTGACGGTGGCCCCACGACAAAAAATCTATGGAAAGACATTCCCCCTCTTTTTTTTTTGTTGTTGGGAGCAACAGGTGAAGGCATCCTCAGATGGGAAGTGTGAGTTTCTGTACCAAAGTTTAGGGTTCTCAATAAACAGAAATTAGGGAGTAATATATGGTTTGAGTGAGAGATGACAAGGAATCTCAGGAGAACCGAAAGACAAGACAAGACTAGATCGGAGAATCTTTCAAGGTTTGTGAATTGTGGGCCCTGCTTCGATACTTTCATGGATCCTCTTAACCCCTAGCATGTCAGCCATCACAGAAAAAGCCCATAATTTAGCTTTTTCACCGGTTTGGATTACAGTAATAATTAGTTTTTAAAGTATTTTTTTTCTATTTAAAATATATATATTAAAATAATAATGTTTAACTTTTGATTTGATGGTAATACATTAAAATAATCTAAAAATAAAATTTGAAATAAAAAAAATTCAAAATCTTATAAAAAAGCTTTCCAACAGTAAAAAAAAATGGGGCCAAATCCCTCCACCGCCCGCCACCGCCTTAAATAAAAACCTAGAGCAGGAAACGTAATTAAATAAAAATAAAAACGTCGGCACCCTTAAATTAATACAAACTCCAAGACATTTTCTTGGATACAATTCATAATTACCGTTGATTTAGTAATGAACCCCACAGACATGTTCGTGTTCAAACTTTGAAATATTTGGGCTTCGCCATGCAAAGGTCAATGATTAAGATTCCAAGGGACAATGTATAACGTGTTTTTATATGTGACGTTGAAAAGATAAGCACCGGCGAGCTCTGCGAAAGGATTCGGTTGAAACCGACCATGTCCATAACACTGTTTTTTAAAAAATGTTTTTGA
>Ga0325414_1005259_pt1 | contig 13656 bp, 5 predicted proteins | sample PopdelMetagenome_8_FD_206183 | JGI IMG/M metagenome (GOLD analysis project Ga0325414, IMG submission 206183) | Populus deltoides microbial communities from Bellville, Georgia, United States - Leaf-PdKOR-R3 | ecosystem: Host-associated > Plants > Phyllosphere > Phylloplane/Leaf | place: USA...
TGATTAATATAAGTGCATTTCGATTGATGACATAATTAACATAAATTTTAGCCGTCCAGACCCCTTGAATTTGATTTCTCTGCTTGCATGGCCCCACCACTAATAATTTAGCTGCTACGACGCTCGAGGTTAATTAATTCCGGTGTTAAAAGATGAAGGGATAATTTTACTATTTAAAAAAATATTTTTAAATTAATTCATTGAGTTGTTGTGTCAATTCATGGGTTATTGTATCAATCCAGTTAAGTTATTATTATTAAAATTGCATCATTTTATTTTAAAAAATCCTAATGTCGATCCTATCAAATTTAAACATCTTTGTAAAATCAATCGGGCCACTAATCAATTTATATAATTAATTAAATTTTATCAAATCAATATTTTTTATAATTTAAATTATTATTCGCTCTAAATTTAAATCGCAAACTTTCCATATCAATCCCAGAGTCAAGACATGCTTAATACTATTCTTTTCTACATATTAGTGATTATACCATCTTGTTTATAAATGAAAAAGGGCTCATTATAACTAGCTTTGTAAATCAAAGTTTGTAAATATATATTATACTAGTGAGCAAATATATTTAGTTTAACTTTATAAAAACATGCTACATGAAAGATGTCTAACAAAAGCCTAGAACTTTGACGAGTCAGTGTTCTTTACTCAATATTTTCTTGCTTTGAAAAAGCATAAACCCCTAACAAGGTGTTAATCCTAGTAAACGTGGATCTAGCAAGTTGCCAAACTCAATATACTTGCGTTCAGCCATAAGCTAAGCCTAAAGAACTATGGGTTTAGCAAGTTGCTAGACCCAATATATTTGCGTTCAGCCATAAGCTAAACCTAAAGAACTATGGGTTTAGCAAGTTGTCAAACTCAATATACTTGAGCACAATCATGAGCTGAGCCCAAGACATCGCTGGTCTAATAGCTTGTCAAGCTCCATATACCTAGGTTCAGCCATAAACTGAGCTCAAAGTACCTTGTGTTTAACTACATGCTATACCTAATTGGTCTGAGTTTTATCTTAAGACTTATTAACATGAACTATTCATGTTTGGAATAATAATCTCTCTACATCTGTAGCTGTATAAAAGGTCTATAAATAGCCTACTATATTTTCATCTCAATAATAATCTGTAAGGATATTTATCTCTTATTAATGATGTATCAGATATTTTTATCCTTAATTAATTCTATCAGGATCAGATGACTCTCTAGTCCCTCAACTCCATCAAAATGACAAGGTTTAAGGAGTATAAATATCCATCACTGAACCATTCAGGTAAAAGGTTCATTTTTTTATACTCTCTAAGAATTCATACCTTAACCCTTATAGCATTTATCACATAAAAACAAGAATAAACATTCTTGTTCTTGGAATTTAAAGTTCTTTTTTTTATTTATTACAATCTCTATTTAAAGTTACTGATTTTATCATAGGAAGGTATCCAAATCCAATAAAAAAGGGACTTTTTTTAGGTACCAAGAAATCTACCATCCATTGTGTACTTCCTCAGCTATGGAAAAGGTGATATTAAGATGAACATTTGATTAACCACTATCCAAACACCAAATAACCTTGTTTCTAAGTGTATTAGATTTTTAGCATCATCAATTGACGTCATCTGTGAGAAAGATAAAAAAGCCATTAATTTATTTCTTCTTAAACTGGTTTATTGATATCCCTATTTATCATCCATGATAGGTAATTAAGACACTCTTGGAATAAGATGTGAGACATATCTCTTTGCCACAACAAACACTTCTGCCTAGCTAACCCTTTAACAACTCATTAACCAGGTGCAACTCCTCACCCAAGCAGTGTTGACAACTTAAAGGCCAAAAGAAATTGTGACACCTCAACATGTCTCAACATCATCTCAATAAGTAGCTACACCCTCCTTTACACCCTTACCACAGCAGGCCTCACTTAATGTTTATAAATAGTTACATTACCTTGAGGAATATATGATAAATGAAACTATGAAAGATGTTCGCCCTTAGAAACCATTCAACCTTTCTAAAGAGCTTTTGTGTCATCATGATGCTTGTGTATATAGTGAGTTTTCTATATGTCCATCTAGTCATCGTGGGAAAGAGGCTATCAATCGATCACGTCGTTCCACACCAAAAACCTCGAGCTTTTAGAACCTTCCAGACATAGAAGTGAAAAACAACTTGTAGGGAAATATATATATATATATATATATATATATATATATATATATATATATATATATGGGGATGTCTACACCCCCATTAGATTCAAGATTCTTTCTTGTCCAAACAAGTGTTGCATACTTGTATTTCCAAAGACTAAAAAATAACCTTGGATAATTATGATGATCTTATAGACCTAAAGTAACATATACAAAATGTGCGAAGTAGCTTAAAATTGGTCATCCAGGATAGCTATGCCAAGTGCAAGATCCTCCCCATAACTTTCAAGGGGTCAGTGCATGCGTGGTATAATAATTTAGAGTTAGGATCCATCACAAGCTTCAATGACCTTTGTACCATGCTAATGGTAGGATTTAGTACAAACATCCTAATAAAAAAGAGTCCCATGAAGCTTTATAGGATCACTTAGACGAATGACAAGTCCACACTAGCATACTTGAAATGGTTTAATGAGAAAATACTCAATGTTGAAGAATTGTTAAAGCCTATGGCTATGAATCCCCTATAAATGGAGTAAAGGGAAGAGCTTTATGGAAAATGTTGTATGCCCTACCAAACAAGAGCTTGTTGAAAGTAAAACAAGCCATGAAAAAACATATTTACATAGAGAAAACGAGTGTGCCGCGTCATTGTCCTCGCTATTTCTCTAAAGAAAATTTGTCTAAGAGTTTTTCGAAGCAAGATTGTTCTCCTAGAAGGAATATAAAACCCTAGGAAAACTCAAAATAGGTCGATCAAAGAATGCCCAAACTACCTTAAAATGTATACTACTCCACTAAATGATACCCTCACTAAAGTCTTCACGACCATCTAGGGTAAATAATTCATTTAATATCCTTAACCCATAAGATCATCACCTAGTACTTGCTCCTATAAGACTAATTAGTATGCTAGAAAATAAGTGACATTGATAGTATGTTAAAAAATAAAGCATTGTATGAAGATTCTTTATACCTGGAAGGCCATCTACCTAAATATAGCTAAGTGACATTGATAACTAGGATATGTCAACGTACTGACATTAAATGGAAAGGTAAGCAACCTATCCAAGGTGTCGATCACCTCCAATCCTCTAGGCTAAGGGTGGGCCTCCCCTGAAGAATAGACTCCATCACGCTTCTCTTCTCTCTTCTCCTCATTTAGGTTAGGAAAACAAAGAGGAGTGCGATTCGAATTTATCATCGAGAAGAAGTCTTCCACCCTAGAGGTGTGAGGCACCTGGCTGGAAGACCAAGCGAGCATAAAGATTGGGATGGTTGGAACAAGATTACTACTTAGAGGAGGAATCACTTCCATATAAAAGTAAAAAGCCATAGATACTCTTATTCTTTTCTAACAAGAGGTAACATAAAAAATGATTAATGTGGGAGTAAGCACCTTAGGACCCCTGATATGGAGGATCGACTTCCCTTTACAGTGTCTTGATGCCTAACCTTAATTCAAGAAGCAACCACCAAAAGCTCCTCTACATCCATAAGAGCTACTTTTGTACCCTGCCTCTTATATACTAGGAATTCCTTAAGAAGTAAGATAACAATGTCTTTAGATGAAGAGGCACAACTAGGTGTTAAGGTGGGCGCATGGCTGGGCATGAAAGATGCAGATCCACTTAACTTTAATTCAACTACTCTTGAATAAGATTATACACAAGAAAAAATCAGATGATGAATAACATATGAAATTAAAACAACACAGTAAGCTAAAATTACCAAAAGTGTCATAAAACCCTTGTGCCATGCACTTTATTTCATACTCATTCTGAAGTGCACGTAACCTACTGCATACCCTCTCCTCCTGTTTCTAATTGAGGAAAGGTTTGTCATTCACACCAGAAAGGGGTGCTCTCTAAAAGTGGGAACAACCCCAGATAATACTATACCTCTTCTAAGGTCTAGCCACACCTTTAAATCTCATAATCACCCATCTTCCCTTCCATTTATTTGACTGGGTAGATTTGCCTTGAAAGATATCTTTAATAAGCCCTCGTGGCATAGTTGAAAAGGTATGGAAGGTCGCCTATTAGCATCGCTGATTAGCAATGTCTAAACACCCTAATTATGGGTTCCTCTTGGATAATCTTCATTAGCTTATCAAAAGTTGACTGGGCAATCCACCCGTTAGGGTAAAGTTGAGTAGGAATTAGATGGAAATAAAAATATACATCCCTTACAAACCCTTGTATGGAAAAAGAGTACCCAAACTCGTACATGTATATATGGGTAGTTATGATAAAATTTCCCCTAATTGGTTTACTAGTTACCTAGGTAACCCAGTCACCAGTCTCATACAATAAAACCATAAAGTTTCATGGCTGTTTTGAATTCACTAGGGTCACATGCTCATATGACATCATACCTTTTGCCTTATCCTATGGCGTCTAAGGTAACCATATTTGTCCTTTGAGGTTTGAAACCTATTGACGAACATTCTCTCTTTTCTAGTAGAAGAGGGTTGAACATCACCACTGTTAGATTTATGGCCTATTCTAATAGTCGTAGATCCTTGACAAGTATTTCAAGTTTAAGGCTTGAAACTAAAATCCTCTTTAGAAAAAAAAATAATTTTCTTTTCTTTTTTAGAAGTTGTTTTTCTAAAAGGTTTAAAACAAACGACAAAGAAAGGATAAAGTGCAATGTGTGTTTACCTAGAAGATGACTTTTCTGCAAAAACAAAGAAACCTATTCTTTTAGTTTAAGTCTTTAATTTTAGGAAGAATAGAAGAAAATGTTGACAAAAGTACAGAAATGGGATTGAAAAAGATAAATGTTTATATATGCCACTGCCTCTTGTTCTCATCAATACATGAAGGACATAAGACATCACATCATAACCATAGGAAGGCTAAACGCCTATTGAATTGATTATTTGTAGCTGAATGGTCATTCAAAAGATTTGTTTCGCCTCCATCTACCAATATTTTAAATCAATATAGGAAGACACCCCTTTTATAAGGAAGACGAGATAAACCTGACCAATTATCTCCAATAAGGCTTTTCAAGTCTTTTCGCAACGAATGCATAAAGACTTGGGGGAACAGATTAATATTTTCATGCACTGAAACAACCTCAACCCCTAACAAGATGATAATCCAAGCGAACGTGGATCTTATAAGCTGTCAGACTTAAATATATTTAGGTTCATTCATGTGCTGAGCCTAACTTAACATGGGTCTAGTATTTTTCCAGGCCCAATATACTTAGGCACAACCATGTGTTGAACCTAATTAAATGTAGGTCTGGCATGTAACATACTTAGGTTCATTTCTAAGTTGAGCTCAAGGCACTATAGGTCTAACAAATTGTCATACCCAATATACATGGGTTTAGCCATGAGCTGAGCTAGGACATCATGGGCTTGGCAAGCTGACAGACTCAATATATATGGGTTCAGCCGTGAGTAGAGCCCAAAGCACTGTGAGTTTGGCAAGTTGCCAGATCAAAATACTTGGGTTCAGCCATGAGCAGAGCCTAATGTACTATGGGTTTGACAAGTTGCAAAAGCTAATATACTTGGGATCAACCATGAGCTGAGCTCAAGGAATCATAGGTATGATAAACTGCTAGACCTAATATACTTGGGTTTAGCCATGAGCTAAGCCTAGGACACCGTGGGTCTCCTATGCTGTTATACCTAATATACATGAGTTTAGCCATGAGCTGAGCCCAAAGCATCATGAGTCTAGCAAGTTGTCAAACCCAATATATTTGTGTTCAGTCATGAGCTGGACACAAAGCACCGTGGATCTAGTAAGACACCTTAAGTTTGACAAATTGTCAGACTCAATATACTTGGGTTCAGCTATGAACTAAGCCCAAGACACCGTGGGTCTAGCAAGTTGTCATACTTAATATACTTAGGTTTAGTCATGAGCTGAGCCTAAGGAACTACCACTTTGGCAAATTGTTGTACCTAATATACTCGGGTTCAACCATGAGCATATACTAAGACACCGTGGGTTTGACAAGTAGTTAGAGTCAACATACCTTGGTTTTTCCATGAGTTAAGCCCAAGCAAGTTGTCAGACTAAATATACTTGAGTTTAACCATGAGTTAAGCCCAAGGCACCATATGTCTGACAACTTGCTAGACCCAATATACTTGGGTTCAGCCGTGAGTTGTACCCAAAGCATCATGGATCTAATAAACCGGTAGACCTATCTCCCTTAGGTTTGGTTATGCGCTGGACCTAATTGGTCTTAGAGATCCATGTTTAGACTATAGGGTTCTATCTTAAGATTATTGACATGACCTATTCATGTTATGAATAATCGTCTCCTTATACCTGTAGGTGTGTAAAAAGTCAAAAATAATAATCTCCTAACACCTATTGGTGTATGAAAGGTGTTATAATGACCTATCCTATTTTCATCTCATTAATGATATAGATATTTTATTCATCATTAATGTCATCTATAGAAAATGACTTTCCAATTCCTCTACTCCATCAAAATGACAAGGTTCATGGAGTATATATACCCTCTTAATCACTTGAGTAAAAGATTCACAATTTCTACCCTCCAAACATTCATACCTTAATTAGAGCATTTATCATATCAAAAACAAGAATAAACATCATTGTTCTTAGAATTTAAAGCTCTTTCTTTCATTTATTGTATTCTCATATTTAAAAGTCACTAATTATATCATTAAAAGTCCCTAAACTCCAATGATAGGGACTGTTTTGCAAGTATCAAAACTTTTACCAATAATCTCATACTTCCTGTTATGGATGATCATTTTTTGTTCGGTTCAGTTTTCTCCTATAAAAACAACCAAACTAAAATTTTGTAAAATTCAAAAAATAAAACTGAAACCGAACCAAAACTAATTCAAACTGACTGGTTTCGGTTTAGTTATTTTATATTAAAAACCAAAACCCAATCAACCAATTTTTGTTCGGTTCAGTTCGGTTATTTTATATTAAAAACCAAAAACTATATTGCTTTTTGAGGTTTTTTAGGACTTTCTAATGAGCTTGATTTTGGTTTTGTTTGGTTTTTTTATTTTTTTCGATTCGGTTCGGTTTTTCGGTTTCAGGCTTATAAAACCGAATCGAATTGAATATTTTTTTAAATATTTTAATCAGTTTAATCAATTTTTTTTCATGGGTTGGTTTTTTTAGTTTTCTTGGTTTAATCGGTTTTCAGTTTTTTTACTCATCCCTACTTATATTATGGAAAAAGAAATATCAATATAAATAAGTAATTAACCAGTGTCCAAACACCAAATAATCTTATTTCCTTCAGACCTGGTATAACTTCAGATGCTTCTTTTCATGATCAAATCGTTTTAGTTTTCTTATAACACCACAGGAGAGCCTTGGTTTTCTAGGAGAATTGAAGGGATACAATTAAGAATTAATGTTCTACCTTGTCAAAATCCTTCTTCAAGGGCTTTCTTTTAATTGTAATTAACTAGTAATCAAATGGCAAGTGCATGCCCTTTTGCAGTGTGTAACTAGTAATTAGGAAGCCCAAGAGGATAATCATCGACTGATTGTGATGGTTGCATATGCACTTTAAATTAACTTGGTTTACTATTAACTGATTTTTTTTAATATTTTTTTTAAAAAAATCAGTTAATCATAAATCAAGTTAGTCTGTTTAAAAGTGTGATTGTTGTTATTTTTTAAAGTACTTTTCACTCAGAAATATATTAAAATAATATTTTTTGAACTTTTAAAAATTATTTTTGATATCAGCTTATCAAAATAATTTACAAACACCAAAAAAATATTAATTTAAAATAAAGAATTTTTTTTTTAATTTTTTTAAAATATTTTTAAAACACAAAAATAAATATTACGTGCATATACAATTATTGTATATGTACAAATCGATCACTTCCATGAAATCCTATCTCAATATAAATCTCAAATAATATAGTAAAATTGTACTTGTTAACTGTGAATCTCTTTAAAGTTGATAAATGGATAAATGACATATATTCTATGTGAATATAATGATTGAATTGCTGGCCAATTATATTTTAAGTATCATGTGTGTAAATATATAATATATATCATAAAAAATTAGAAATAAAGAATATATAGAAAAGGTTTTATCTAAAAAACAATTGAGACCAAAGTTTATTGCAATATGTTTGTTGTTACCTAATCAATTGAAATATTATACTATAAGCTTTAATTTTAAGATATATATTATATTTTTTTTCATTTTCATTCTAAATAAAAAAAATACTTCTAATTAATCTAAGATCAATTCCTATAAAGTTCTTGAAATTGTTTAAAAATTATAACATGCAGTGTATTGATTAAATATATACACTTATTATTTTTTAATGAAATTCTTACTCACTAAAATTATTAAATCATATGTTATAGTTTATAATATTTCTATTAAAAATTAAGAACAATAAACCATTTAAAATGAATATATATAAAAATGTAAAATGTATTACATGTTTGTGTATTTTTATATTGGATTATTATATTAGATTGAAATTTGATTTTCTTATTTAACCATTGCAACGCTATGACATTTGAGTAGTTGCTAATTTACTGGTAAAGTGATTGTTTATTTGTGATCAAACCATTAGATTTATATATATATATATATATATATATATATATATATATATTTTGAGGATTTTTTATCTCAAAGAGTTGACGAAGTACCGTGTGAAGAAGGATTGGCGATGTAAATTGACAAGGCTAGAGTGGAAACAATGTGTGGCTGTCGGTTCATCGCATCAGCAATATAACACAAATAAATACATTGTAATGTGGTCGGCTTTGTTAATTCTTTAATATATATATATATATATATATATATATATATATATATATATGAAACAAAGTTGCAGTATGTGACCCAAAATAAATATATTCAAGTTACTCGAAAACACTAGTTCAACTTTGAATTAAATCAAAAATCATAGTTTGATATGAAATTAAAGCAAAACAAACAATTAAACCAAAAACATATTAAAATTAAAAAAAAACATAATTTTTTTAGACAAAAACAAATCAAACACCAAGAACATAAAGAATACGATGACCATTTAAACCACCGAAACCTAACAAACACAAATCTCAAACCAAATAAGTTTTCATGCAATCAAGGGCAAGTCTTTGTTTGTAATCATGCATAGATCAAGAATCAAGCATTTATTTTCTATGATTAACACTTAAAAGTCACGATATGATCGAAATGTGTTTGAGCAGACAAAAAAACCATAAAATCTAAATGCATGAATGTGTTATTAATGCGTATTAACCCAATATTATTTGCTAAAGATGACAACCTCGTATGTTTGTGTCAAGAATTAACCAAAATGTTCTTTTATAGATGGGTCCTTAGTTTTTAATTTGTTCAATTTCATCCTTAATTGACTACCAAAATGTCAATTCCTTTCAATTTGGCTCCTAATTTGACCAATTTATACCTCTAAAATTATGCACCACATACAGGTTGATTATTGGTCTTGAGAATCTACAATTAAGTCCTTAATTGGTCTCTAATCTTTAATTTTATTTTACAAGTAGGTCCCTGATTTGACTAATTAAACCTTCCAAAGCCTAATTTCAATTCTCAAACTTCAATTTCTTCTAATTAACACTCAAATTGATTCTAAAAATTTATTTTCCTTGCAAACAAGTTCTCAATAAAATTAATTAAACATTTCAAAATTCTCATTGAATCCTTAACCATCTAAATTTATATTTCTTTACCCCAAATAAAAATATTTATACCAATGAAGTCTTTTGACAATTAGAATTAGGTTATCAATTTTGTAAATCTTATACATTTTGAGCCCCCAACATTTTTACTTGTCATCTTAATCCTCTACCATCAACTTAAACAATTTTTTAAAATATTTTGTTTTATTTTTAGATTTTTTTAATTAAAAATAGATAACAACAAACTCATAATTCATAATAATAATAATAATAATCAGCTCCTTAATATACTTTATATTTTGGTGCACAAGTCTGCCGAGTGGACTAGGGTGGTGCTTTGTTTGAATTTTCAGTTATGGCTGGAAGTTCACCACGTGTCTTGCATAAAATGAAGTTGAAGAAAAAAATAATTCTACCCTTTTGGCTTTGTATGGTAATGTTTAATAGTGGTCGGTGGCGTTTCTTCGTTTTTTAAACCCGTAATTAAATCACCTTTCCGATAGCGACTTAGCGCTCATCCATCGAGAGAGAATATATATATATATTCACACATCTAATTAAATAAATTAAAATTTATTTACATCAATAAATAAAAAAATTATTAATAATAATTAAATATAACTTTGCCCAATTTACATGTTTCAAGCATAATTGTATCTTTCTTCGGTCCAAAGTCTAAACCGATTGTGAAAGCTCATTTTGCTGGGCTAAAGTCAGCATTTTAATCTCAGGTGGTCGAGGTCGTTGGCGGCGAAGTCAGTACGGCCACCTCTCACCCCCAACCCGAAAAAAACAAAAACAAAAGAAATCGGTGGAGACATCGAACGACGGGAGACTCAAACCTGGGCAGCAATATTGAGCTGCATGATGACTCTGATTCCTGGACCTTTCCCTTTTCTTAAGAAAGGAGATAAAAGTTAATTTCAGACATCGCTTGTGTTCTAGGTTGTCTTTTTGTGCTTTTTAATAACTTATTTGTTTGTTAAAAATTATTTTTTTTAAAAAAAAGTAAATTCTAGAAAAATAAATTATTTTATAATATTTAATAATATAATAAAATATAAGTTGAAAAATACTTTTTAATATTTGGTTATATTATTAAAAATAAGCTGAAAAATAATTTATTAATATTTTATTTTTTTCAAGTTTATTAAAATAATAAGGAACAAATCTTATAAATTAAAAAGTTGAATTATAATGAAATTGAAAAAAAATATAATTTCATAAATTATCTCAAATAAAATAAATAATAATCAAAATAATAGAGATCAAATCTAAAAAATAAAAATTTAAAAGATGAAGAAATTAAAATAATAATAATTAACATTTCATAAAATAGTTCAAATAAAACAAGTAACAATCAAAAGAATGAGGATCAAATTTGATAGATAAAAAATTTCAATTAAAAAATGATAAGAGAATAGCAAATAACAATTATAAAAATAATTATAAATCCATACAAAGAATATAAAAAAAATATATGGCATATTTCATTGTTTTCACACTTAACAACAACATAAGCAACATAAAACAATCTATTATTTTCATCCAAACTCATTGCACTCAACAATACATCTTTATATGGACCTTCAAGATGACATCCATCAATTCCAATAAAAAAACCTATATCTAAAAACAAAGCCTTCCTTTATCGCTTTCAAACAAACATATATGTGTTTAAACTTTCATGGTAAATGAACATCCAAATTATAATTATGGTTAAATCCTAAATATACATCAGATCTTGGATTATATTGCTTTAATAGATGGATATATTTAGATAGTCTTTTAAAAGACTCCTTGTGATTTCCTTCCACAAACTTCTTAGCCTTTATCATAGCTCTTCATAATTGCATATTGTGTAACTTAATACCAAATTTATAATCCAAAATCATGGAAAATGATTTATTGGATTAGATGGGCTAACAGTAATTATTGATAGCAATTTATTTGCTATCCATATTGAATTTGCATCTTATACTTGTTGAATGCAAGTGTGTTTATCCCTCAATGATTTTATCATGAATTTCTGACTATCAAGAACGAGGGAACCATATATCCACAAATCACAATCATCACTCATACACAAGGCACCTACCTTAACTTTCTGATTAATATATCTTTTAACCTGATATCATGTTTAACCTCATACTCTCGGAATACATCTCTAAAGTGAGTTATATTTTAAAAAATTTAACATTATTTAAACTCTATTGATCCATCAACTACAAATTTAAACCTCTTACATATAAAACCAACAGTTGGATCCACATTTGTCTTCTTTTTATTATTATTTTACTCTCCTTTCCATTTTCATCCATATTGTCCTCATCACTAGATTTCTCTCTAACTTGCACATCAATATCATCTTCTTCACTACTCATCTTCAAGTCGTTAGAATCAGAAGCACCATTCAATATTTGATTAGTAGAAAAATTAGCTTGTAAACTATCAATTCACCCATCTCAAGCTTTATTATAAAATTCAAATACGTCCTCATCAGAAGGGATATAATCATCATATACTTCATAATCAGAATATTAAGACCACTACCAGAATATCCAACATCATCATATACATTTAAGATTTCAATTTTCAATTTTTAACTACTGATAATATTAAGTTTTTGTTAAGTAAAGGAAACTAAACCTATATTCTAATGATTTAACAATAACAAAACGCATTCATAGATTTTGAAATCTCGTTTGTTAAAAACAATTCCACATACCTTTTGTTGTTGGGTTCTTTAAAGAAATTGATGTTAATAATAAGAAACTTTTGTGTGAAATGAGAGAATGTGACAAATAATGTGAGTTTTTCTATGTTTTATCTTTAAAGATTAATTTGTATTTGAATTTGAATTTTTGATTTTGTGTTTCAAAGTGAGATTAGGGGAGCAAGAGGAGAGAAGCTTAAGACGAGTGGTCTTGGTTAACTGCGATGCTTTAATATAATATGTTTCTAAACTCTAATTAACATGAGACTTTACCTTAATATAGTTTCATGTGCCTAGTATATATGTCATTGTAAAATTTCAGCTTGAATTGAAAATATGTTTGATCTCACAAAACCGAAAGGCAAAATTCAAACCTGACTTGGTTTATTTAGAGGAGACTATAATGTTTTGGAGTTGCAAATTCCAGCACCTTGGAGATAATAAACGCGGGTTTTTATTAATATTATTGTTTGCAGTAAAACATTCTTTCTTTGCAAGGACAAAGATCATACAATCAAATTATTGATGATTAATTGGCTTCATGGTGTTATTCACATACTTTGGGTTCTTAGGTGCATGGTTATCTTTGGGTCCAAGTTTATCCCAATACCTTTGATTTTTAGGTATAAGCTTACTCTAGGTTAGGGTTTTATCAAATTGGGTTTTAGATTTCTAAGTTGTATTTGAACTTCGTTAAAGGTTGCTTGACCTCGTGATTAACAAGTTTACAGCAGTTGACATCAAAGCTTGGCTCTATTAATTAGGTCATATCCTCTTTGTTTTCATTGTTTAAATTTGTTTCCATGTGTGTGTGTGTGTGTTTGTGTCTTCTTTCGGGTAAACTTTGTTTTTTATTTTTCATTATTGTCTAGTTTTATGCTCAAGGTCCTTTGATATATATAAAAAAGATCCCATCTAATTATGTTTAGAATATCTATTTAGAGTAAAAAAAAAACAAGATTGTAAATTCAGGTTTATAAGAGATGATTCATTTGGGTAACAAGGTAAATTGAAGTTATCAGATTTAATTAGGTACCTATAGTTTTAGATATAAAATTTTGGGTTAGAATTCATTCGCCATCATGTTTTTATATCATATCTTACTTGTCTTCT
>Ga0325414_1005262_pt1 | contig 13650 bp, 13 predicted proteins | sample PopdelMetagenome_8_FD_206183 | JGI IMG/M metagenome (GOLD analysis project Ga0325414, IMG submission 206183) | Populus deltoides microbial communities from Bellville, Georgia, United States - Leaf-PdKOR-R3 | ecosystem: Host-associated > Plants > Phyllosphere > Phylloplane/Leaf | place: USA...
CTTCTCTTTTGTGGCCAAACTTTGAATTTGAAAATGGCAGATTTGGGTCTTACACTATTCATGAACATTGTAGGCCTATTTCTTAGCTTTCCATCCATATAAATTAAGCTGAAATCCAAGATCTACAACTCCAGATATGACCCAATAACTGAAAATTGTTCCAATTTGAATTGAATCGGTATCTCCTTTCTAATCTTAGCCATTTCTTTGTCCTTTCACTTTCAATAGTTAATCACATCAATCAATCCTTTGAATTGTGAGATATGCCTCAATTTAAAATGAACATTTACCATAAATTAAAGCTATCTTATATTATCAGATTTATTATAAAACATGCTCTAGTTAAGGAGTTATTAATACTTCAAGTGCAAAATGATGATATAAAACCTTGATAAAAATACACTTTTAAGTACTAATCAATCAGCAAAGTGTAACAGGTTTGAATGAATAAGAACCAATCTAGATAATACCCAAAGGAGGAGTTCTAGTGGTGGACATGGCTGGTAGCCAAGATCTAGTAATGGCGTGTACAGATTAGTGAAGAATAGGGGAGAGAGAGAGAGAGAGAGAGATCATATAATCTGCTAATTCATCATTTTCTCATTATTCCCTGTTTATTTTGTTACAGACAATATAGCAAGAGTGCTCCTTCTACAAGATGTTAGAGAATAATATAAATTATATTTTGAGACCCCACCTAAAAGTTTTAAACTTTTAGGTTGAATTGGTTCTTTAACATGATATCAGAGCCTTGATAACCAAGCAGTCACGAGTTCGAATCTCACCATCCCTATTTATTTGATAAAAATTAAACACAGGAAAATGTGAGCTTGTGCAAATTTTAAGTTCAAAGAGCTTTCACTTGAGGGGGTATGTCAGAGAATAATATAAATCATATCTTGGACCTCACCTAAAAACTTAAGTTTTTGGGTTGAATTGGTTCATTGACACCTTCGAGTGAACCAAAACTTGAGTGGCACCTTGATTTCTTTGTTTCACCATCCTCTTGTCTAAGATGGCTTGTGTATGAGGGGTGATTTATACGTAAGGGCACCAGTTACCATGTGTATTGTTGCAACATGCTTTGCAACAAGCAATAGTTATTCAAGAAGCTTGACAAGACCACTATTTCCAAAGTTAAAATTGAAAATGGTGATTGTATTTTAGTCAAAGGCAAAAGAATTGTTGTTAAAGACAACTATTTAAGTTTGAAATACATTTTATATTTGCCTGACATTGATCAAAATTTGCTAAGTGTTGGACAGCTTATAAACAAGGGTTTTAAAGTCATATTTGAAGACAAATGGTGCTTGATCAAAGACAACAGAGGCAACAATGTATTAAAGGTTGAAAATGAGAGCAAAAGGTTTGGCTCTAAACCTTATAGAGGAGGAGTAGATTGCTTTCAACATAAATATAAGCAATGAAGAATTGTGGCATATAAAGGTTTGGCATTTTCATCATACTGGATTGATGTACATACATAAACATAATCTTGTGAGAGATGTTCCACGATAGAAGAATAGACTAACAAATTGTGCAACTTGTCAATATAGAAAGCAGGCTAGAAAACCTTTTCCTCAAAGTACATGGAGAGCAACGCATCAACTTTAACTGGTGCACACAGATGTTGAATGTCCTCAAAGAACAACTTCACTAAATGGTAGTAGATACTACATAATTTTTATAAATGATTATTCCAAATTTTGTTGGATTTATTTTCTTAAATTAAAATTTGAGGTTGCTAATGTATTTTAGAAGTATATGTGATGTTTTGAAAGTAAAAGAGAATAAGAAAAGGCAACAAAACCCTTGGAGGCTTAGAAGTAAGTATAAATGAATAATGAGTATTGTGGTAACTGAATAAAACTTGATAAGTATAAATAGAAAAAAGAAAAGAAAAGAAAAAGAGGGATCTAAAATTTGAGAGTGAGAGCCGGCAGGAGAGAGAAAAGGAAAAGAAGAAGAAGAGAAAAGAGGGAAATATAAAGGAAGAAGAAGAGAGTTAGAGAAAATAAGTTTAAAAGGTAAGATTTATGCTTTGATGTGTATAAATGTGTTTTCTTTAGCTTTAGTTTTATGTTTTGTTGAATATTAGGGTTTTGAAGATTTTGTTTTGAGTTTGATTGATGAATTGATTTGAATATTATTGGTTGATTGTTATGAGTAATAAGTTATTTAGTTGATTTTGAAAGATTTTAAGTAAAGATGATGATTTTGAGTTATGGCTTGTTTAAATGATGAATTTGAGTTAAAAATCTTGATATATCAGTAGGGGGTCTGTGTAAAAATCTAGATTCGAGGTTGATGATGATGAAATTTCAGTTTGGTCCCTTAAATTGTAAAAAATACAATTTAGTCCCCAAACTTTAGAAAAATTACAGATTGATCCTTGGAGCATAATGCAAGATTCTTGAAAGAATTGAGGATGAATTATAGGAAAAATTCCAATACATTTGTGAATTTATGATATTTTCAGTTTGGTTCTCCAATTTGACAAAATTACAATTTGACCTTAAAAATTTGATAAAATTCTAGAATGGTCCCTAGAGCATAATTTGAGATCCTGGACAGAACTGAGGATGAATTACAGGCAAAATTACAATATAGTTATGAATTTATGACATTTTGAGTTTGGTCCTCTAATTTGACAAAATTATAATTTGACCCCTAAAAATAAAATAAAATTCCAGATTGGTCCCTAGCTGTAAGATTAGCCTTTGTAGATTGGTTTGATGAATACTTTAGGGTTATTTAGTGAATTATTATCAACTCTTATTATTTTTTTCTTATGAATTAGATTTCGGGAAAATCGTTTAATTTTTAGGCTTTTGAAAAAAATGACTAGTTTAGTTCAAAAACATATAAGGTTATGAAATAGACCCTTAGTTAATTTTATTAAATAGGTTGTAGGTTCTTTTTTAGTTGTTTTTGAATATGTCTTCTTTGTATTTAAATAAACCTGATATTCTACTCGCGGGGCATCAGTAGGATTTCCTTCAGTATCTGTTTTCGAGTTCTATTCGTTTTTGAGTCAGATGAGTGGATAGTTTTTCTATACGCATGAGAAATAGTATAAATATTTGAATTATTAATACAAATTGGATCATGCTTCTTGATAATATTTATGTTGATTATTGTTCTTGTTACGATAAAGCATCATCAATTGTTGAATTTAAATTCTTGGTATGAGCCAATATATACTTTTGAATTGACTTCTGAATTGATAGCTCCTCATTTAATTGAAGTCATGAGTTGAGCCTTGAGGTATTAATTTCTCTGTTTCATTATGATATGAACCTATGGTATGCCACTTAGAATACCCATGCTAACAGGGTAGTGTTAGTCTTTGTGCACATCGTTTCTGAACCCTACTTGGTCGGGGAAGTCACCAACTGTGTGGACTGATCATCCCACAGTACGGAGCCTCATGCTTATTGTATTTGGATTTTCTAACGAGCTTTATCTTATGATATTGTTGTTATGGCCTATTTGAGAAACCTTCCTATAAGAACCTAAAGTCATAGTTGTGAATATATATTCTTTATTGTTGTATTATCTTGTGTATGTATATTGGACGTTATCTACTCACTGAGTTATTTAACTCACCCTCTCATTATTTATCTTTTTTAGGCTTATAGCTTGTTAGCATGTTACTTTTGTTAGACCTTTAGAACCTGTTTTTTTGTTGTTGTAATTTGTACGTTTCCTTTATGTCTAGTTAGTGCTCCACAACTACGAATTTATATTAACTCTTGTATTAAGACAATCAAATATTATGAAGTTAGTTTTGTTATTACTGTTGCGTTGAACTCTAATTGAGTTATTTATAGGATAAGTTTGTATGTGAGTTTGGGTTCGTATAAGTATGGAACCCTGGAGGGGGACTTCACCTATGTGTCGGTCATGGATCCGGGAATCGAGTCGTGGCAAACTTGGTATTAAAGCTTTACGCTAAAGAAATAATAGTATAATTAATTTCATAATAAATGGAGCATTAGGATCCGTATCGTCTAGTTTGTTGTCTTTGAAATTCTGAATTCTCATCAAGCATGTATTCTTTCTTTGTGATAGATATGTTTTCCTATAATTCTGTGATAATTATCATGTTATTGTGTCAGACATGGATCCGGGAATCGGGTCGTGACAAACTTGGTATCAGAGCTTTATGTTAAAGAATTAATAGTGTAATTAATTTCGTAATAAGTATTAGTATTAGGATCTGTTTCATTTTTTTTATAGGAAATGTCGAGGAATAGACAAATAACTTGTACTATTAGAGTAGATGATGATCAAGATTACGTTCCTGTTGTGCGGTTGAGGACTGCAAGACAGAGAAGAAGGCTTGGTGCACCCATACCTCAACATCTTGAAGAGGTACCTCCACTAGTGGATGAGGAACCTTAGAAGATAGAAGAGCAAAATATGGTTGATGAAACAGGTGTAGGGGTAGCTGACCCTGAGCTTGTTATAGAGTTTCAGCAGCTTAGCCAAGTTATGTGGATCTGGATAGAGTTTACTATGGAGAAAGATAGGAGAAGGGATAGAGATGTACCATCATCATCCCATAACTGTTTAGTAAGTCAATGTGTCGTTGAATGACTTCATGAAGTTGGCACCTCCTACCTTCACTGGGATGGACAATTTAGAAGACCATCAGAGGTTCCTAGACGATATCTGGCGGTGGTGCGAAGCTTTAGGATGTACAGACCACCGGGCTATGAGTTTGGCATCGTTCATGCTGGAAGGAGATGTGACAATCTTTTAGTTTGAGTCTACGAAGAGAGCAAGGCTAGTAGAGGCTCAGTGGACATGGAAAAAGTTTAGCATCATGTTTTTAGACAGGTTTCTCCCTTAGAGTGTTAGGGATGCTTGACTTTATGAGTTTGAGAGGCTATCTCAGAGAAGTATGACAATGGATGAGTATGATCTGAAGTTCACTCAGCTGTCCAGGTATGTGGAACATCTTTTACTCACTAAGGAGTGGAAAGTAAAGAGGTTCATTAGAGGACTCAAATCCTTGATATATATGGTGTCACAGGTGTTTTCATCCTACTCCACAACTATTGATAGCGCCAGGTTGATAGAGGTAGAGAATTAGAGGACATGGTTGTAGGCTAGTCTAAGAGGCCTAGAAAAGAGGGCTGATTTTTTAGACAACAAGGATCAAGTGCAGGTCCGTCTAGGGGACGATGTGGTCGTCAGGGCTCATGGGTTCAAAGGAGGTTTAGATAAAGACCTTCAGCTAGTGGCTCAGGCGATCAGAGTGGTAATGGTGGTACTCAGAGTTTAGTTCAGACTGCACCTCATACTCATTTGTTTCATCTAGGGATAGTTCTTTATGTCAGCATTATGGTGGAGGTCATACTAATATAGAGTGCTATAGAAGTACCAGGGCTTGTTTTAGTTGTGGCCAGATAGGTCATAAGATCAGAGACTGCCTTAAGAGACAATCATTAACTTTGGGGTTATCTAGTTCAGTCCAGCCTTTTATTCGAGTACAAAACTTTTATAAGGTGGGTAGATTGTGATGTTTTGAAAATAAAAGAGAATAGAAAAAGGCAACAAAGCCCTTGGAGGCATAGAAGTAAGTATAAATGAATAAGAGGTATTGTGGTAATTAAATAAAATTTGATAAGTATAAATAGAAAAAAAAGAAAAAAAGAAAGAGGGATCTGAAATTTGAGACTGAGAGCTGGTAGGAGAGAAGAAAAGGGAAAGAAGAAGAAGAGAAAAGAGGGAAATATAAAGGAAGGAGAAGACAGTTAGAGAAAATAAATTTAAAAGGTAAGATTTATGCTTTGATGTGTATAAATGTGTTTTCTTTAGCTATAGTTTTATGTTATGTTGAATATTAGGGTTTTGAAGATTTTGTTTTGGGTTTGATTGACAAATTGATTGGAATATTCTCAGTTTATTATTATGGGTAATGAGTTATTTAGTTGATTTTGGAATATTTTAGGTAAAGATGATTTTGAGTCAAGGCTTGTTTAAATGATGAATTTAAGTTTGAAATCTTGATATATAAGTATGTGATCTGTGGGAAAATCTGGGTTTGAGGTTAAAGATGATGAAATTTCAGTTTGGTCCTTTAATTTGTGAAAATTACAGTTTAGTCCCTGAACTTTGGAAAAAATATAGATTGGTCCTTAGAGTATAATTTGAGATTCTGGATAGAATGGAGGATGAATTATAGGCAAAATTCTAGTATAGTTACGAATTTATGACATTTTAAGTTTGGTCCTCTAATTTGACAAAATTACAATTTGACCCTAAAAATTTGATAAAATTTCAAAATGGTCCCTAGAGCATAATTTGAGATTCTAGACAGAACTAAGAATGAATTATGGGAAGAATTCCAATATAGTTATGAATTTATGACATTTTCAGTTTGGTCCTCCAATTTGACTAATAAAAATTTGATAAAATTCCAGAATGGTCCCTGGAGCATAATTAGAGATTCTGGACAGAATTATGGGTGAAATTCCAGTATAGTCATGAATTTATCACATTTATAGTTTGGTCTAATTTGACCCCTAAAAATATGATAAAATTCTAGATTGGTCCCTAGTGTAAGATTAGCTTTTTCAGATTGGTTTGATGAATAATTTAGGGTTATTTAGTGAATTATTATCAACTTTTATTATTTTTTTCTTATGAATTAGATTTTGAAAAAACTATTTAATTTTTGGGTTTTTGGAAACAATGACTAGTTTAGTTCAAAAACATATATGGTTATATAATAGAACCTTAGTTAAGTGTATTAAATAGGTTGTACGTTCTTTTCGAGTCATTTTTGAATATTCTACATGCAGGATATTAATAGGAATTCCTTCGATATTTGCTTTTTTTTCCATATGCATGAGAAATAGTATAAATATTTGAATTCTTAAATGAATTGGATCATGCTTCTTGATAATATATATGTTGATTATAGTTCTTGTTATGATAAAGCATGATCAATTGTTGAATCTGAGTTCTTGATATGAGTCAATATATACTTTGGAATTGACTTCTGAATTAATAGCTCCTCATTTAATTGATGTCATGAATTGAGCCTTGAGATATGAATTTGTCCATTTCATTATCATATGAACCTATGGTATGCCAGTGAGAATACCCATGCTAGCAAGGTAGTGTTAATCTTTGCACACATCATGTCTAAACCCTAGTTGGTTGGAGGAGTTACCAACTTGTGTGGATTGATCATTCCATAGTATGGAGTCTCATGCTCATTGCATTTTGATTTTCTAACGAGCTTTACCTTATGATATTCTTGTTATGACTTATTTGAGAAACCTTTCTATAAGAACCTAAAGTCATAATTGTGAATATATATTTCTTATTGTTATATTACCTCGTCTATATATATTGAACATTATCTACTCATTGAGTTGTTGAACTCACCCTCTCATTATTTATCTTTCTCAGGCTTATAGCTTGTTAGCATGTCACTTTTGTTGGACCTTCAGAACCTGCTCTTTTGGTTGTAATTTGTATGTTTCCTTTATGTCTATTTAGTGCTCCACAACTATGAATTTGTATTAACTCTTATATTAATATAATCAAATTATATTATGAAGTTAGTTTTATTATTACTATTGCGTTGAACTCTGATTTAGTTACTTATATGATAAGTTTGTATGTGAGTTTGGGTTCGGATAGGTTTGGAACCCTGGAAGAGAACCTTGCCTATGTGCCGGTCATGGATCTAGGAATCCAGTCGTAACAGTATAAAACATGGGTGGAAAATCAAAGTGATTGTAGGATACATATTATAAGGTCTGACAATGAGAAGGAATAGACTAGTGGAAGATTTCAACAATTTTGTGATGAATCTGGCATTGAACACCAACTTACAACACCATACACACCATAATAAAATGGTGTGAGTGAAACAAAAAATAGGAGTATCATGGAGATGATTAGATGCATTCTTCATGAAAAAGAGATGCCAAAGAAACTATAGGATGAGGATGCAAACATAGTAGTGTATCTATTGAACATGATGTCAACCAATGCTTTCTAGTAAAGAACCTCATTTGAAGCTTGGTTTGGATACAAACCGAACTTGCAACATTTTAAAACTTTTGGTTGCCTTTTCTTTTACTTATGTGCCACGAATTAAAAGAGACAAGCTGGATAGAAAGGCTGAACCAAAAGTATTCATTGGATTCAACAATCCATCCAATGCCTATAAAAGTTTTCAACCACAAAGTGGGAAAATTTTGGTAAGTAGAGTTGTTAACTTTATGGAAGACAAACAATGAAAATGGGAGGAACCAAAAGAGAAACAAGAATCATCAACCTGGAAAGTTGTTAATGACAATATTGATGATGAGCCAAACAAAGGTATAAGATCTTTATCTGATGTTTATGAAAGAAGTAACATTGTTGTTTGTGAGCTTACAGAGTTTAAAGAGGCAGTAAAGAGTGATGAATGAATTAAAGCAATGAAAAAAGAGCTTAGAATAATTGAAAAGAATGATACCTAAGTGTTGGTGGACAAACCTCTATAAAAAAAAAGCCTATAAGAGTCAAATGGATTTATAGAACCAAACTTAAATTAAATGGTTCTATAAACAAATAGAGGGCCAAATTAGTTGTGAAGGGTTATGCTCAAGTGTTTGGAGTGGACTTCTCAGAATCTTTTTCACCTGTAATATGACTTGATACAATCAGAACGCTACTTGTACCGTTAGCATGGAAGGGTCAGAAAAATTTATCAGTTAGATGTAAAATCTATTTTTTTGAATGGTTATCTATATGAGGAGATTTTTATAGAACAACCAAAAGGTTTTAATGCCAAGAGGTAAGATGTGAAGGTCTACTTGTTAAAAAAGGCATCAGATGGTCTTAAATAGGCTCTTAAGGCATGATATAACAGAATTGATGAATATCTTCATAAACTTGGCTTTGTTAAAAGTCCAAATGAGGCCACATTATATGTAAAAGAAACAAATAAAAATTTTATTATTGTATTTATTTATGTTGATGATTTGCTTGTACTAAGAAATGATGAGAAACTGGTAAAAGAGTTCAAGGCTGAAATACTCAAAGTATTTGAGATGACATATCTTGGTTTGTTGTCCTATTTTCTAGGAATGGAGGTGAAGCCAAGCCATGATGGAATCTTTATATGTCAAAAGAAGTATGCTAGGGAGATATTGAAAAAGTTTCACATGGAGAAATGAAAAAGCACAAGCACTCCTTTGAATCAGAAGAAAAAATTCAACAAGGATGATGAAGCAGACAAAGTTGATGAAGGTCAGTACAAGAGCTTAATTGAGTGTTTGATGTATCTTACAACAACATTGTGATAGTGAATTACATTTTCAAGCTGCCAAAAAGAATTGTAAGATATATCAAGGGTAGTGTGAACTATGGTATAAAATTTTATCTTCTTCAGAAATTTATGCTTCATGGCTAGTTTGATAGTGATTGGGCAGGATTTGTGGATGATATAAAAAGTACTACAAACTATTATTTCAGATTTTAATCAAGAATGTTCTTTTGGTGTTCAAGAAAGCAAGACATTGTTGCTCAAAGCACAACTAAAGTTGAATATGTAGCAACTACTACTGCTATATATAAACCAAGTAATTTGGATCAGGAAAATACTTGCATATTTGCATTTGGATCAACTTGAGCCAACATAAATTTATGTTGACAATCAGGCTACAATTTTTATTGCAAATAATTATGTTTTACATAGTAGGACTAAACACCTTAAAATCTATTTGTAAGTTTTAATAGAAGTCTAGAAAGAAGGTGAAGTTATTTTGCTTTATTGCAAAACTAATGACCAAATTGCAGATATGTTAACTAAAACTCTTTCAAAAGAAAATTTTGAAGAATTAAGAAGTAAGATAGGTGTCTACTTATGTTAAGACAAGGAGAACTGTTGAAAGAATGCCTTAAAAGCTGCAGAAGATCATGAGGTTGCTGAGGAGAAGATTAGCTAGAAGATTTCTACTTGAAGATCAAGTCTTTTAGAATAAATTCTGTTTTTTTTTTTGTTATTAGAAATTTTTTATGTAATCAGTAGGTTTGATTGTTTTTCTGTTAAACAAAAACTATATTTAAAAGAGTTATGCAATCAATAAAATTTATTCTTCCACATAACTTGTCTTTTTTTACGTTTGTTCCGCACAATCTATTTATAGGATTCAACATGTACCTTAACACCAACATTTTGGCACCCTCAAACAACATCTCTCAGTTCTGGATAACATGGGCCCTTTATGCCAATAATTATAAGCAGACAAGATCATTTTGAGGAATAACCCATTGAGTTAGTTGTTGATGATCAACTAGAACTTTGTCCGATTATATGGTCTATATGCAATAACAACACAGCGCAAGCTACAAAAAGCTATATCATCAATAGAGGCCTTGAAGAAATCCATATATTTATGAATGGACTGCAATGTACCATTTGAATCAAGATAACTGGTACAAGAGGCAAGAACCACCACCTCAGCTTCTCCTTTCCACTGTATGTGAACTTTGTTGAAAGAATGCCTTAAAAGCTGCAGAAGATCAGGAGACTTTGCTGTTGCAGAAGATCAGGAGATTTTATTGTTGAAGGTCTCTATTTGAAGACCAATTCTTTAGGAATAAATCTGATTGTATTTGATTTGTTTGTTATGTAATTTTCAAATTTAATAGTCTTTGTTTTGAATTAAAACTATATCTCTATCAAGAGCGTTTTGAAATCAATAAAATTATCTCCCTTATTTTCCTTCATCCTGCTATTATTTATGTTCATGTTCTGCACTTAGTGTAAAACAATTAACAAATTGGTATTAAAGCCATAATTATCCTGAGGGACTTGTGAGTTGAGGCAACTAAAACACAAACCAAACCAAACCACAAATACAAAACCAAAAAGAACAGTAGAAAAGGAAACTGACTCGATCATCTCACACAGTTCACCACCAGTCTTCAACGGTGATAATTATGAAACTTGGGCCATTAGAATGCAAATTCATCAAAAAGCATTAGATCTTTGGGAAGCTGTAAAAGAAAACTATGTTGTTCTTGATTTACCAGCAAATCAAACAATAACTCAACTAAAGATCCACAAGGAAAAAAAGACAAGTCCAAAGCTAAAGCTTGGTTATATGCTACAATGTCAAAAACAATATTAACAAGAATCATGAATATGAAATCTGCAAAAGGTATTTGGGACTATTTCAAAAAAGAATATTAAGGCAATGAAAGAATTAAAAATATATAGGCTTTCAACTTAAGTAGAGAATTTGAAATGCAGAAGATGAAGGAGACAGAAAATATTGAAGATTATGCTGACAAATTACTAAGCATAATAAACAAAGTAAGAATGCTTTGAAAGGAATTTTCTGATGATTGAATTGTGCAAAAAATACTGGTAACCATGCTTGAAAAATATGAGTCTAAGATTTCTTCATTAGAAGAGTCAAAAGACTTAATCAATATATCTATTTGAGAATTGGTAAATGCTTTGCAAGCACAAGAGCAGAGAAGATTGATGAGACATGAGGAATCAATGCATTGGGCATCTCAAGCAAGTGCTCAATACCCAAGAGAAGGCAAAGACAAGAGATTCAACAAGTAAAAGGCTGAAAATTACAAAAACAAGGTGGAAACATATCCACCATGTCTTTAATGTAAAATAACAAATCACCAATAAAGAAAATGTTGGTGGAGACCAAACATTAAGTGCAGAAAATATGGTTAGACTAGATACAATAAAAGAATCTGCAGATCATAACAATATAAAGAAAAAGGGAAAACTATTGCTTAACAACCTGAAGAAGAGCAGCAGTTTGTTGAATCATGTTTTTCAACACGCAACAACTCGAGTGATTCTTGGTTAATTGATAGTGGTTGCCCAAATCACATGACAAATAATCAGGAATTGTTCAAGAAACTTGATAAAATTATTATTTCCAAAGTCAAAATTGAAAATGGTGATTATATTGCTGTTAAAGGCAAATGAATTGTTACTATAAACAATTTATCAGGTTTGAAGTACATCTCAGATGTATTATATGTACCTGACATTGATCAAATTTTCTCAGTATTGGACACCTTATGGAGAAAGGTTTCAAAATGATATTTGAAGACAAATGATGCTTGATCAAAGACAATATAGGAAACAACGTTTTCAAAGTGAAAATGAAAGCAAAAAGTTTAACTTTAAATCTTATGGAGGAGGAGCAAAGTGTTTTTCCCATAAAAACATTTAATGACCAATTGTGGCATAGAAGGCTTGGGCATTTTTATCATGCCGAGCTAATGTATATGCAAAAACACAATCTTGTAAGAAGTGTTCCAAAACTAGAGAACAAATCAACAAACTGTGCGACATGTCAATATGGGAAGCAGGCTAGAAAACCTTTCCCTCAAACTACATGGAGAGCAACATATAAACTTCAACTGGTACATACAAATGTTAAAGGTCTCCAGAGAATAGCTTCACTAAATGGTAACATATACTACATAATCTTTATAGATGATTATTCCAAGTTTTATTGGATTTTTGTTCTTAAATTCAAATATGAAGTTGCTAATCTATTCTAGAAGTATAAAATATGGGTGGAAAACCAAAGTGGATGCAGGATTCAGAAATAAAGGTCTAACAATGGAAAGGAATATACAAATGGAAGATGTCAACAATTCTGTGATGAATCTAGGATTAAACACCAACTTACAACACCTTACACTCCACAATAGAATGATGTGAATGAAAGAAAAAACAGGAGCATTATGGAAAGGACTAGATGCATGCTACTTGAAAAAGAGCTGTTAAAGAAACTATAGCTAAAGTTGCAAACACATCAGTTTATTTGCTAAACAGAATGCCAACTAATGCGTTGCAGAAAATAATTTCATTTAAATCTTGTTTTGGATATAAACTAGACTTGCAACATTTAAAAATCTTTGGTTGTCTTTGTTTCACTTATGTGCCACAAGTTAAAAAAGACAAGCTGGATAAGAAGGCTGAACCAGGTGTGTTCATTGGATACAACAGTCCATCAAAAGCTTACATAATCTTCTAACCTCAAAATAAGAAAATTCTAATAAGTAGAGATGTTAACTGACACGATCAAAGAGTTGATGTCTTATCCCAAGTGCAGGAGTATCACAGTAATAAATAACCCGGCAAGACCGGGGTCGAACCACAGAGAGGTTAATTGTATAAATTATAATTAATAAAACAACAACAACAATAACAACAATAATAGTAACAATAATAATAATAATATTAATAGTAATAGTAATAATAATAATACTCAGTACGTGGCGTTGTTATACCTGAGAATGATCTCAAAGATCGGGTCACAGGTTTCCAGCCTATATATTGAGTTTATGAAAAGATCAAAGAGATATATTATATAATATAAACAGATTTCTGATGCGAATGAACAAGGCAAGACCAACAATGTCAGGATCCTTGATCAAACACAGAGCATACTTAAAGTACATAATAATAATAATAATAATAATAATAATAATAATAATAATAATAATAATATTAGTAGTAGTAGTAGTAGTAGTAGTACTAACAATAATAAAGAAGAAGAGGAAGAAATTAATGAGAACTTTGAGATGGAAGATTAATGTAAAGATTAAACAATGATAAAAACAAATGTCAAGGTTAGA
>Ga0325414_1005263_pt1 | contig 13650 bp, 6 predicted proteins | sample PopdelMetagenome_8_FD_206183 | JGI IMG/M metagenome (GOLD analysis project Ga0325414, IMG submission 206183) | Populus deltoides microbial communities from Bellville, Georgia, United States - Leaf-PdKOR-R3 | ecosystem: Host-associated > Plants > Phyllosphere > Phylloplane/Leaf | place: USA...
AGGCTTTTAAACTATTACATTTAGTATTATATGTATTAATATTGTTTCATACCTTTTTAATTACCAATAAAATTCTCTAATTGTATCATTAATAATTATTTCCACCGCATTAGTTCCTAAAAAAGACTTCTCTTCTGTTACACACGATTGATTTCTATTTCTAAAATATATGTACAACAATTAATAAATATTTCTTAACACTTCAATTAATAAATTGTTATAGGAAGAATTCCTTCTACTTTAAGCAGTAAATTTGTTATCATATATATTTTTTATGTTTATATATATATATATATTAATTTTTAAATAGATATTATTGATATAAGTTTTGAATTATAACTCTTTTATTTAAAAATATATTAAAATAATTTTTTTAGTTTTTAAAATTTATTTTTAACATTATCATTTCAAAACAATTTAAAAAATATATAAAAAATTAATTTAAAACTAAAAAAATAAATAAAAAAATAAAAAATACAATTAAATCATAATGACAAGACAAAGAGACAACATGGTTGGTTATGTATGGTCAGTAGGATAAGATTCTCCACATGACGTGGCAGATCGCGACATGGACTTGGTCAGTTATTTGAAGCTAGGGGCCTACGGGAACACATTGACGGGTAAATGCTATGGCTGGTATGAGTTAGGTCTTCCTTTAAATACCTAACCATTTCGGGTTACGGGAACAATATTGTAAGACTCTTTTTTTTATAGAAAAAGATTGAATTTTTTATTTTAAAAAAAATTGAATTTTTATTTTAAATTAATTTTTTATGTATTTAAATTACTTTAATATATGAATATTAAAAATAATTTTTAAAAATAAAAAACATTATTTTAATATATTTTAAAATAAAAAAATACTTTAAAAAACAATAATTATCATATTTCCAAACCTCCGTGCTAACCCTAAAACTTGTGTAAGGAAAGGGGTCAAGAAATCAAAGACTTATCAACTTCGACAACATGGTCCCCCCTCCTTCCCCTTGATTTGATATGGAACCTCTAATGCTTTCAATAAATTTGAACCATATATGAATGTTATATTAATCTTTTAAATTTAAGTTTGTGGACCGCATATGTGCAGGTGTGCTTCTTAATTTGTACATACAACCAAACTAACACCTAAAAAGAATCAATCAATTATAAATTAGAAACCCTATGTTTATTACCTAACTATATACAACCTGGAAAATCATTTTACTTGTTGACCGAAATTCATGAGGTGGTGTTTTGAGTCCAGAAACTTTGCATCATTGCAATAAATAAATAAATAAATAACCGTTGAGTAAGCAGAAAATTTGAATTTATGAGACGTGGCAATCACTGATATAATATGTGTAGATTGTGCAGAATTTTCTAGTGCGGTCACTACCATAATATTACATAACATCGATGAAATATTTTGTTAATGTTTAAACACTAATTATGTTGGAACAAAATTTAGCAACGAAATCATAGATGGAAGATTGTGGTGGGAAACATATCATTGATGATTTATATGTTACCGTTCATTCCGTCGGTAATATAATCACCAATGAATTTACAGACAGAAATTGAACGCCAGAAAAAAAAAAGATTTACTAGCACCCATTTCATTGGTAAATCGATTGGTGATTAATTATATTACTGATGGAATAATCGACAATATAAATTGTTGATAATTCCATTGATGATCATATATGCATGACTACAGAATTAAATCATTGGATAATTATATCTAACATTGATAAGTCCTGTAATTTTTTCCCAACTCTCTAGAATTTTCTGATGGATTTAGTCCGTTGATAACCTCGTTTGTAATTATTAGGGGCAATGTCCTGTAATTTTTTTACAACTCTCTAGAACTTTTCAAGGGACTTAGTTCTTCGGTCATTACATTGGTGATGTAAATTATGTTAATATTGTATTTAATAAAAATTAAAATAAACGATACAAAAGGAATTAAAATAAAAAAACCAAATTTTTATTTTTAATTGAATAAAATATTATTCAATACAATTTATTTAATAGATAGAAACCAGGGGGCGAGGAGGTTGACCACATGTATCAATGAGGGTTGCCAATAATTGCTCAAGGAGATTAAATTTACCCCTCAAGTCAGTTGTCTCAAACCTAAGTTGGGTCAATTCATCACTAAGTTGGGTTGTCTGAGATTGGACTTGTTCTTGTACACCATCGCCTAGACTGTCGAAGATTGATGGCTCAATCCTGATTGTGAGGAACCAATAGTCGATACACTGCAGCACGTCCACTTATCCTTAGCCGTAGTGTTGGAGATACCGTAAACTCAATTTCTATCAGGTCCACTAGTAGATCCAGCCTCCAACCACAAATCCGAATCAAGTTCTGGATGGGTTGAAGGATCTTGCATGTATCCTAGTGTGCATGGTAAAGAAACCATGAATCTTCTTGGTTTGATTCTTTGTATCCCACTGTAATCGTTGCATAAAAGCTCAGACATCATGTGCTAGATATAAGTGTCCTAAATAGCCTTCAAAATGGGCAGAAGTCTGAAATCCCTCCACACGGTCATATCTTTCTAGCTTGGAAGACCTCTTTCTTTTGTATATTTCATTGATTTTTCTCGCACCTCATACCAAGAATCACGCAACCTTGTTTGTAGAAAAAAAATTGGATTTTTTTTTTAAAATCACATTTTATATTCAATCTTATTTAATGACGTTGTGATTCCCCCACGCTCCTCTGGAAATAGCGTTGGCACCCTCCTCTCATTAATTTGTTTCATTATATGTAAATTTTATAAAATAATTAATTTATTAAAATTAAAAAACTAAACGAATTAAATAATAAAAACCATGTATGTATATAATAATTGTGAACTTTCTGAATCAAGGAATTAAATTAAACTAATAAAAAACGAATTAAGTTACAAGTCATAGAGAGGATGATCAAGGAAAGATACAAAACTAATTTAACATTCAACAAAAGAAATGCAGCAAAACAACTACAAATAAACAGCATCTAGAGATAAATGAAAAAATTCCATCGCTTGATAAAAAATATATATAATAATTATTAGAATACATATGGATGTAATATTTAGAATCATAACTTACAATTTTATATCCTTTGTTCTCCACTCATGTAACTACCAAATAGGAGAAATATTTTGATTTTGATTTACTTCCTTTTCCCTTTTCTTCTCAACCCTTTCACATAATAACTCTTCATTTTCATGGATGTATAGTACTTATCCACACATTTATAAGCGTAGAGAGAAAAATATTTCTAGCTCGATATGGCACCTTTATCCTCAACCTCAACAAAAGTAAAATCAAACAAGCTCGCATATGTCATTATTTGAAACGAAATAGAACCAAGGAATCAGGATATTTAGAAAACTAATTTAGATGGGTGTCGTGGTGATGAAAGAATTTCAAAGTAATGTGAACTGTGATATTCTGCGCGCGGAAATGGACGTACATACCTTAATTTAGTGCATATTCCTTGGAAAAAAATTTAACGCTCTTAAAGAATATATCCCTTTACAATTTTTATATGAACATGTGTCAGCTTGATGTATGTTAAAAGTTTATTGCTTCTCGCGAAACAGGTTGTCTAATTACCCAAAACTCAGCATCAAACTGCCTTTTCCTGCGTGTATCCACTGTTCACAGAACATGATTGTGGTCCTCGCAGAATAAACAATCGCAAAGTTTTCTCAAGATCATTAAGTACAGGTCTAGAAAAGCAGAAGACATACTTATGGGTCTCATACCCTCAGCTTTAAACTTTTTTTTTCCTTCATGAAAGCTGCTATATTTTTCCATATATATGTGTGTGTGTGCATGCATGTGTGTGTTTCTTCTTATCTTCATGTGCTCTTACTTACATTTATGTAAAGAAACCACCATCCCAAAATTTTGAGTTTGTCCGTTTAATTTTCTATCTAATGTAATTACTGCCATGAGCAATAAACCCCAGATGTGCGTTGTTGGTGGTGGTGTAAGCCTTTTACTGTGTGTTTCTGTGACAAACAGCTGGAGAGAGACGTAACAAGCCCAACTAAACCATTTGGGGCTTCAGGGTTGGACTTCAAAACAGTTCACAACTAATTATAAAGTATTAAGAGAATTTAACTTAATCAGTAAGTGGGGGAAGGAACTTAATCTCTGAAAGGGACTTGGAGGAACCCTAAAATTATTTAAATTAATTAAGGATAATGTATACAAAACATTAATTAAGTTCTTGGAGGACCTTGGGAAAGTTATACAGTACTTCCTGTTTTTCAACTTTTTGTGAGGCCACACTGCAACTTTTTCCATCTTAAGATTCCTCCTCTATCCCACTCCTCATCTCTAGTGGGCATCTCAGCTGATCTGATCTAGATTTTCTGAATCGAGAGCTTTGTTATAGTGGGCTATGGACCAATCCGAGAAAGTCTACTATGTATTAGGAAATAAAAAACTGCCTCCATTGTATTTTTCTGCATTTGGAATACTCCTTTTCCAGTTGTATTTTTTTAATTATACATGTTCTCTTCTACCACTTGACTGAGAAATCTTTGCTCTGAACGAGAGAGCTCTTTTATTTTTTATGTTTTTGTAAATCACAGACATGCAGCAGTCTGATCCGGGAGATTGGATTCAACAATGTATCTTTTGAAAATCACTTCCAGAAAAATCTACTTCATTTAATGAGCAGGTCCCATGAATTCAATGGTTGAATTCTTTTCCCAGAAGATCTTGGGAAGAATTCGGTAAAATTAGATTCAGAAACCTTTGAAGGCTTAGTGTAGTTTGGTAAATAGGTTTGTTCCTCGTATTATTATCCGGGTTGGAATTTTAGAGAAAGTGTAAAAAAAAATAACTTATTGTGAATATCTTACTTAATAACATATGAAAGGATTTAATCTCGATGGGCTAAAACTATCTCGAGGGCTTTGCCGTTAAGACAAAAAAATAAATAAAAAATTTCACACCAAGGTGTAATTAGAGAATCCGGTGGAAATAGAGATTTTAATTAGAAAACCTTTTGTGAGTGCATGGCTGAACTCTCTGCGGAAGGTATAATTAGAAAATCTGGATGTGGAAAATTTAATTCTAAATTCGTTGCTTGAATTGAGGAATATGAAAACAATAGATAGTCTTTTACACGTCTAAAACATTGAAATAGATGATCTACAATTTTATTTTTTTTTTTGGATAATCTCTACAAATGTATTCCAATGAAATCAATCTTGGAAAAACTATGTTTAAAAACACGGTTAATAAGCGTATTTGAAATCAAATTAACATATTAAATAATATTTAGTTGATATGTTTTGGTAAAACTCAAAAATAAATTAAAAATTATATCCACATATAAAAAAAAAATTCTTGATATTTATAAAGTGAAAAGTTATAAAGTTAAAATTGAACTCGGAAGCTTTCAGGGAGAATGAGTCTTAAGCAAAGGGAGTTTTGGACTCCAAAACCCACATGTACACTTGTCGGCTTGTGCTTGGGCATGGTCCATAAATAATTATTTTTTCAGTTTATTGATTTGTCCAATCCATTGAAGGAAATATTTGATCAATTTTTCCACAACTCTTTCAACTTTAACCCAAAAGTCACATGATTTAATTATAGTTTATTATGGGCAATTAAAGTTGTTAATGACTTTAGCTCAAAAGTTATATGATTTAATTCTAGTTTATTATAGGTAATCAAAGTTATTATAGCAAAGGAAGTCCATCAACTTTTAGTTCATAATTGTTTCTTATAAAAAAAGGTTGAAGAAGAGTGTTTGGGGTTCGTCAATTACATGCATTGTTTTTCTAGAATTTGATATTATTCTTCACCTAATTTTCCAACGTTATTCTTCTAGTTTTAAAGCCTCATTTCCTCTTAAAATTTCCTCATAATCTAAAGCTTAGGTTAGGTTCAGTTTTTGTACAGGAATAATTAAGTACTATTTTCTAGGTTTATTGGACCTTGTTTAGAAGTGCACTTAAACAAGCTAGTGTTGTTTGAATCTTGAGAGGCTTATTAAAGAAAGTCTTATTGCACAAAGTGGAGAATAATAAAACTTTAAGGATAAAATATTAATCCTTGACAACAATAAAATTTGATCAATTTTAAAATGTTTCAACAAGTAAGTTTTGTTTTAATTTTACAAAGATATATGTATGATTGATATGCATGCTACTATTGTGTTTTCATGTTTTATTTAAAATTATTTATTTTCTTAGTAAGTATGCCAATCTTTGTGATAATAGCAAATTTACCATGATGTTATATAAATTAAACATATAATTTCCTTACTTGTCTAGTTTTGAGACCAAGATATAAACCCAAGAGCTCTTGATCACTTGGAGTAAAAAATAGTTCATGGAAACCATAATGTCATCATATTGTTCTTACTTATTTTCTGTGTATTTGCTTCTCTTGGATATATATTTTGTATTTACTTCCAACCTTTGGCTAAGTTGTTCTAAAACATTAAGGTCCTTAATGAGATTTTCAAGAGTAAGTATACAAGTATGTGTGCAACATTCAAAGCAGTCACTAATTCACATAACCTGATAAAATAGAACTTGTCCTCGCATGGTCGGTTTTAAAATTAACTTAAATTCCATGAAGTAGTGTAGTAATTGGATATTTATATGTCTAAGATTTTCCTTATTCATATTTTTTTTTAACCAAATGTATCCCCAAGCCTATTGGATAGAGACTATTCCCTTTGCAAGTCGGGCACTACAAAAAAATTTCAAATACAAATGAAAATACTAAATAAAAAAAATACTATCGGTAAATTATTATAAAATTTATCGACATAACATAACATCATTGTTTCTATTGGTGAATACCGACAGAATTACATAGCGTCATAGTTTGTTTGTGAGTTTACTTATTTTATAGCTTTTTTCTATAGAAATTTGTTGTATGAATGCATGATTTGTACATGTTGGGATTCGTTTGAGATTTTAAAAAATTATATTTGTTTGTTATTTGATGAAACTAATTTTGATTTTGTAACCTAGATGTTTTATAATGAAGTAAATAATGGGTTATTTAATGGTTATGTTTCATATTTTATCAATTTTATTATTAAGTTGAAAATTTAGATAAATTTGGAGATATTTGAATTTTTAAAGAAAATTGATAATCATTAAAGGATATTATTAAAATAGATTGAATAATTTTGAATTCAGTCAATGATAACTAATTAATTGGGTACCAATAATATATTTAGTTAACATTATTAATTAAAATATATTGCCATCAATATTCTATATAGGTTTCATATAAGTAATGGATGGTTGTTCATGGATGTATTGAGTTTCACCCGAAGGGTTATTACACATGATGGATTATTGTAATGGGGTTAAGGGTTTTATTAATTACGCACAATATAATCTAAAAATATTAGTGGAGACAATATTAGATATCCATGTAAGAGGTATAAAAATAAAATATTTTCCATTCCATATGTTATTATGATGCATCTCTTATAAAAAGAGTTCACAGAGAAATGCATGTGTTAATTTGCACTCGAAAAACCCTATGTTCCTTACGAGACCATGGTAGAAATAATAGTTGGGTTGACTTCTAGTTCTAGTAACGTGTATGGAGTTGTAGATAATAATAATAATCGTTATATGATTATGATTATAGATGTAATGAGAATAAATCAGGGACATGTAGGTGAGTATGGGAGAATCACAACGTAATTAGGTAAGATTGAATTTAGATTGTGATATTTTTAAAAAAGAAATTGTTAAAATTTTATTTTTCAAAAAATTAACCGATAAGGTTTTTTTTTCTAAGAACTAGGTTACCTGATTTCTAGTACGAGGTCCATGAAAATCAAAGATATATGCAAAAGAAAAAAGTCTTACAGTCTAGGTAGACATTGTCGTGTGGAGGGATTTCAGACCTCCATATGTCTCGGAAGGAATCCAGGATGTTTATATCCAACACATGACGTCTGAGTATTTCTTGTGGTGGTTGTAGTCTGATGCGGAGAACCAGACCAAGAATATCCATGGTTCCATTACTATGCATTAAAATCTCGTCAGTAATAAAAAAATCAATTTTTTATTATTAATTTTAAAAATATTATTGAATACAATTTATCTAGTGGATAAAAGCTATATGAGGAGGCTGAGGTGGATCTTCGCCGAAACTAGAAAGGCGATAAGACTAAGTTCCTCGGAGAGTTCTAAAGAGCTGGGAAAAAGTTACAGGACTTGTCATTGTTAGAAGTAATTCTCTAACAATTTATATATATTGGTAACATGCACATGATGATCGATGGACTTACCGATAGTTTATTTTGTCGATAATATGACATAATCATCAATGGATTTACTGATGAAATTAATGCCGGTATTTTTTTTGTTTGATGCATTATTTTCATTTGTAAATCTATTTGTGAATATATGATCGATGGATTTATCAATTTAATATAAATCACCGATGATATGTTTTTTGATGATATTTTTTATCTATTATTCTGTTGATAAAGTTATTCATGACTAAATCAATATTTAAATACCGATGAAATATTATATTGGTGATATGTAATATTTTAATAGTGAGGTAAAGCTCTTTCAACAAGTGCATTCCTATAAAATCAAACTTATTTTCTCATGGGAGGTATGCATAAATTGATTTGCACGTATTGTAAATTACAATAATTAAGCAAAAAGAAGATAGAGGACAATTTAGTCATCTTAAGTTAAAAAAACATTTCAAAAGGTTTTGGCCATCATTAGTATCGTGCGCACTCGTTGTAGACAGAAGCCATCCTTCTTACAAGCTTTCCTATTTATGGTACGTAATATTCTTTTTTTTTTTTTTTTCTAGAATAGTAAAATCCTTTTTGTGTTTTCTTTTTAAATTCTTTTAATTGAGAGGTAGAAAACTCTTAGAATGAAATGAAAGGACACGCAATTTATATATATATTACATCTTAGTCAATGAATTGAGTACACCATTGATTGATGTACGTATGTCTCATTAAAAAGTATATGTAAAATTAATTCTTATTTATTAAAAAATAAACATTTATTTGTTGAGAAAACTCTAAAAGAGATGTTTCAAAAAAATTACTTATTTTAATTTAAAATGTTTTTTTTAAATAAACATTTATTCTAGTCAGCCTTTTAAGTGGTGGCCAACCATGCGTTGTTGGTCAAAACCCAAATAGGATGCGCCGAACTCTGGGAAATAATTATTTTTCCTGAAGAAACATTTTTCAAAAATATAAAAATGCATTTAACAGACGGAGGATGATCATGTGCCTTTTTTTATTTTATATTGAAGTAGTTTTCTTTTCATGATCATATACGAGGTTTTTCTAAAAGAATTTCTATAAAAAAAATAAAATTTTAAAGGGTATAATTTCACTGATTAAATTTTAAATTTTTTTTAAAAAAATTACCGTTTAAATTTTATAAATTTCAAAACTATTACTTACATTATTGTTAATTTTAAAATTCATAAAATTAATTGAGTTCCTTACAAACTTACCCGAATATCTAAATTAAAAAAAAAATTCTCAATCGATAAATATTGTAATAATTTCGATATGAAATCGTTTTTAACACTCCATAAAAGGCCAATGAAGACCGGATTCCAATGCTAGTCTTGTAGCAGCAACAGTGCCAATCCTGACCTTTAATGGAGGAGAATTCCATGATTTTTTGTCTTCCTCTAGTGTAGCAAGCCAAAATACAAGCCTTTCCTTGTAGTGAGAAAACCAATAAGAAGAAAAATCTTGGAAAGAAACGAAGAGCTTGGAAGGGGAGGAAAAGGGACAGAAATTAAGACAATCTAGCTTTGTTGATTATTTCAATCTTTTGAGTTTCAAATGTCAAATATCACAGGTGATGAAGGGAGCTTCTCTTCAGGAAATACTGGAGAAAAGGTCCAACAGCTTCAAGAAAAGCAGCAGCAACAGGCACAAAATCATTTCCGTGGCTCAAACTCATCAGGACCTTCAGCTGCTACTAGCAGCAATGGGTCTATCTCCAAACAGCAACACCAGCCGGTTAAGAAGAAAAGAAATCTACCAGAAACTCCAGGCAAAGTCAACCTTATATATTGGTATTGCTCTTAGATGCAAATTGAGTACATATTTAAATCTGATATATCGGCACATTATAATAAATTCGATGAATGAGATGGGTTGTTTGGCACAGGTTTTTTTTTTTTTTTTGAACTAAGCTGTTGGCACTGTTGGTTGATTACTGTCTATCATTGAATTTGTCATGTTCAATGCAAGCATGCAAATCAAGGAGGGTTTTTTTTTTCTATCAACTTTATAAAAAAAAACAGAAAATTAAATTGGATTTTAAATTTTCGCTTTAACTTTCTCACCTTGAACCAGGGCTTCTTTTTTCCTTTCATTTTTTTATTTTTATTTTTATGTTTTGAAAAGAGATGTTAGATAAATTGAAAGGTTCGATTATTGCTTTAAGATTACAATAACTGGTGAGAACTGTACTACCGACTTCAATCTTTGTTTCCAACTGTACTTCAAAGAATAGAGCCATGGATTTTACCATGCATAGAAATTAATAACATCACGTACGATCACCCTCGCCTGGACCATAAGTTAAGCTTTTTCTTCCTTCGTAGTTCGTATGGTATAACAATCAAATTCTTTTTCAGAGAAATAAATCTGAATGAAAACAGTGATTACTAATTAACTAGTCTAGCTTTTATGAATCAGATCCTACTGCTGAAGTCGTTGCTTTATCACCAACGACCCATATGGAAACAAACCGTTTTGTGTGTGAGATATGCAACAAAGGGTTTCAAAGGGACCAAAACCTGCAATTTCATAGGAGAGGCCATAATCCTCCATGGAAGCTCTGGCAAAGAACTGCCACTGAGGTGAGGAAAAGGGTTTGTATATGCCCTGAGCTAACATGTGTTCACCACAACCCGGCTCGATCAATAGGAGATATAACTGGCATTAAGAAGCATTTTAGCCGAAACAATGGCGAGAAGAAATGGAAATGTGACAAGTGCTCGAAGAAATATGCAGTACAATCTGATTGGAAAGCTCATCAAAAGACATGCGATACGAGGGAATACAAATGTGATTGTGGAACCATCTTTTCCAGGTTAGCAAAAAAAATAAAAATTATCATGGAAGAAAAACATGGATCTAATTTTTTTTTTAATGATTATGGTCTTTTTATATGCATGATATAAATTATAAGTAATTAATTATATTTGGGATGCAAGTAAATTTTTAAGTTGTCACATGGTAATTTCTGAAGTTGCAGAGCCACATATTCATGCTGCCAAAACCAGTTCAAACTCTGTCTGCTATTGTACGTAGATTTTTTTGCAGAAGTTATGGTAAAGATGTGAATTATGGTCATTTTCCACTTTCCAGATGGAAAATATGGTTGGAATGGCCAGAAAATTGATAAATTTTGAACATTCAAGTTACAAATCACTAATCTTCAGTCTCATATCAGTATTTAATCTCCTAGATAGCGGCCTAACGTGACCCCACTGCTACCAATCATGCAGAAGAGATTGCTTCATCACCCACAGAGCTTTCTGCGATGCGTTAGCAGAAGAAAACAGCAAATTAAACCAAGGAGTAATGGCCAACATGGGTTCAAACTTGCAAAACCAAATGTCAGAGCCCATGTCTTCAGTGTTAAGATGTAATTTGTAATTTTCAATGTCTTGAGTGATTGTTTTTATGAGTCAAAGAGCTCTTTGTTTTCTCTAGATCTTGGAAGTTATGGAGTTCCTTGTTTTCCTCAGTCGAGATTGTCTATAAATACTATATAATGTCTTTCACATTCTGTCATGTAATCAGAACAAAAATAATAACAGAAGTCTATGGTATGCAGCAGCTCTACCAATTATTTTATAAAACACAAAACTCTTTATTCATTTTATTCTGTTGCTGCTATTTATTTCCAGCATTCAATGCCCTTGAGCACCGACACTAGCACATCAATTGGGATGCCATATTTCAATAGCTTCGACCCCAAGAACTCCCTCAAATATCTCCCTCAAGAACTCGTGCCAATTCCATCTAAGTCCATGAACATGGCAGGTGGCATGTTTTCGAGCAGCTCGGGCACTCTCCTCGGCAGTCCAAGAAGCATTTCCTCAACTTCTAGCCTCCAACTCAGTTCCAAGGGCTCATCTGGGTTACATTATCTTCAAGATAATAAAAACGGTTGCCAAATTTCGGCCTCTGCTCACATGTCAGCGACAGCCATGTTGAAAGAGGCAGCACAAATGGGTGCCCCCGCTAGCAATAGTACTATTAACTCTCCCGTGATGCAAAAGAGCTTTGCCAGTAGCATGGCAGGTCCTCATGATCAGCTTTCTTCTATAAAACCACCAACTTATGGTAGGATTCAGCAGCATAACACCTCCTATGACCACCTCCCACTACATGCGTCGGGTCAAACTAGCATGGCTGGAATCAATGGCGTTGGAGGATTTAGTAACCAGCCCTTGCAAAGAGGGCCACAAGAAACCTCACAGATACTTGACACTAGTGGTACAGTTAACTCAGCAATGAATGACATGGAAATGTTTACAGGTGTGTTCATGAGTAACGACCAAAATCCAGGGTTCATAATAAATATGGAACAGGAGGATAGTGACAGCTCTAGTTTGATACACGGAAGAAATCCATTAATGGAGCGGAATCCAACAGGACCTTCAAGGTTTGCTGGTACGTCTATTGAAGGTGGTGATATGATGACTCGTGATTTCATGGGGGTTGGAGGAGCAAGGCCAACAAATTTGCATGATCAACGACAGCAGCACCAACAGAGATTGGAAATGGAAGGGATGAGCCAGCAGCAAAGAATGCCGATGATGAATCCCTTTCAACAACAGCCCTCACTTAGGGAATCAGCGATGGAAAAACCTTCTATATGGGATGTTTGACACTTACAATATATCAGCTTCTTCCGGCATCCATCTTGGAGCTATTCGCCCATGGCTAGTAGAAGGGTCTGTGGCCATGAAATGTTGAGGTAGGAAGAGTATAAATAGGCTTTGAAAGGCTCCACATTCATTTTAGTGGACGTGGTATCTCGGGCCTCTGTTTAGAATTCATAGGCCACTGGTGCGTAATTAATTACAAATATGCTAAGTTATCATTAAGTCTTATGTGTCTTTTTTTTTTTTTCTCTCTTATCAACTTTGTTAGGAAAAAAAAAAAAAAACAGCAAAGGTTGAAATCTCAACTTGACCCAAAACCAAAACTGAAACTGGGCTAATTGGTCCGATAACGGGCTGCTCCCTAAATTATTTATGGTACTGGAAGCCCATTAACTCAAGCGTAAACCCTAACCCTAACATGAAGCTCGAGCGCCGCTTCTGACAGAGGCTCTCTCTCTCTCTCTCTCTCTCTCTCTCTCTCTATATATATATATATATATATATATATATATAGAAGAGCAGCAAGGCAGGTAAGAGTAATATCGCAAGCCTCCCTCTCTCTCCCTCTCTCTCTCTGAATTTTTCTTCGCTTGCAATTTAATTGTGTTTTTTGTTTAGTATTTGGATGAGGAAGAGCACGTATGGGTCAGTGATGATGAGAACTACCTATTTTATGATCTTCTTGTGATTATAAAACACCAATGGATCCTTCTGAGACCTCTACTCTTCTTCTTTTTTCTCATTCGTTTCAATTTCT
>Ga0325414_1005264_pt1 | contig 13649 bp, 3 predicted proteins | sample PopdelMetagenome_8_FD_206183 | JGI IMG/M metagenome (GOLD analysis project Ga0325414, IMG submission 206183) | Populus deltoides microbial communities from Bellville, Georgia, United States - Leaf-PdKOR-R3 | ecosystem: Host-associated > Plants > Phyllosphere > Phylloplane/Leaf | place: USA...
GTGTTTTGAAATAATAATAAAAAAAGTATATTGGTGTTTGATTGGAAAAACAACTGTGTTGGGTTAATTTTCAAAATAAAAATGTGTTTGATTAAAAAAATAATAAAATAAATAAAAAATAAATTTATCATTAAAATAGTTTTAAAATGATATTTTATCATTTTAAAACAAGAAAAATAAAATAAAAACATGTTTTTTATTTTATTTTTCAATTATCTCAGTCATTTTTATTTCAAGACCAACATAGACTATCTTAAAAAAACACCCCTTTTAATATCTATTAATTCCATTGAGTTATTTATATTGAAATTCAATGCCAAACACAAATGACCCATGTTGGTTTAGTTTCAGAACATGTTTGGTGTATATCTAAGATTATGGTGTATGTATGGTGCTTTTAAAAATAGTTTTTTATTTGAAAGTATATTAAAATAATTTTTTTTAGATTTTTTTTTATTTTGACATTAATATATTAAAATTATAAAAAAAATAACTAAAAAAATATCAATTTAAAATTTTTTTAAATAAAAATTCCTAAAAACAGAATAGAAACACTCTCAAACTACCATCAAAATGGGTAATTCGATACCCCCTTACCACAACAAAACTTCAGGTGCAAGAACTACAAAATGGCCAAAGAAATTGGGGATGGCAATGCCAATAATGCAGCGCCAATTAATATAAATTTTTCTTTTTTATGTGAGGTAAAAATTACTTTTAAAATTAATTAATACATTAAAATAATATTTTGTTTAATTTTTTAAAAATTAATTTTTAATATTAGCATATTAAAACAATCTAAAAATATTTAAAAAATTAAATTAAAGCAAAAAAAAAACTGTTGCACCACAACTCCAAATACCCTCTCTGAACTACGCATCAATAATCCAACGGTAACTTCTGAGTAAATTATAAGAAGATCAAAGATATTAAAATGGCTCAAAAATTTATATTTAACTAAAATATGTTATGATCAGTGTCAGGGCATTGTACAAGGAATGTGTTAGAATGGGAGAACATAAGTTCCCAGACCAAGAATAGGAGCATCCAAGGACACACCCAATTATAAACAACTGTATAAAATTCTCACCAGAGAAGTGAGCAGCACTAAAAACAGCTGAGCTTAGTAAAACTGCCTGCTGCCAGTTCATGGTAGAGGCAAGAGATTTCAATAGAAAGCCTCTGTAAACAATTTCTTCCAGCAGGGGGGTGACAAGGCAATAAACCAGGATGCAGGCAACTTTCGAGATGCTGCTGCTCAGAAGAATCTCCTTCACAATAGGGTTGTTCACAGCCTGAAAACATCATTTCAAGAATGTTAATGTCAGCACATCTCTGGAGGCCAAATTTGTTATCATCATTCAACCAAGAAAGAAATATCACAGCAAAAGGATAAGTCACAAAGAACTCAAATAAAAGAAATAGAAAGCATACACTGTCTACATAATAAATTTACACGATGGTGTTACGATGAGTTCATACATATTATTGAAGCAACAAATAATGGAAAACTTTGCATGCCCTATCATGTAAATTGGTCTAAATCCCAATTGAATCTATGGTAGGACCATAAATGCCAATGAAATCGATTTTGGATTTTTTCCAGAACAGATGATGCATTCTGGACTCCCCTGTCCATAAATGTATCTATTTTGCATAAAAAATTAGTCAGATGAACAAATCACAACATAAGGTCGAGCTACAGGCATAGTTATGATTATTTTCCAAATGAAATCACAGACTTGTAAAGCAACATTATAGAGGCTCTATGCGTTTAGAAATAGCAAACCTTGTGAAGTTATGACAAAGTTGTTTCAAATTATATGTACAACATGGGCAAACCATTTTGTTTCTGTTGCACGTACCTATACCTCATGCAACTTAATGAATGCTCTAATAGCAGAAAATGAAACTCCTCCCGACCCCTTATTTCCCAACCTTTTTCTTTCATGATATATCAGTCTTCCTTTCACGTGAATGGCATATCATCTTTCCAAAAGTATCAGTAGTCTTAGGGGGAATGGAAAAAATATAGCAGTTCCGGTCAACTCAATGAGTCTGAAATATAACCCGTAAACCCACAATATTGTTGACCACTTTGGTTTAAAATGGTCAAAACAGAGTTACAGTAAACTATTCATCACTTAGAAATTCAGAGGATCTATCAACAACAATTAAAATCCATAAAACCATCCTGCATCAAATAAAAAGATACCTAGAAAGTCAAGGTAGGGGGGAACTCATATTTGTTCCATCTATTGAAAGAAAAAGTAAGCTACTTAAGATAACAACTCAAGTCTACGGGATGGCGAATAAAACTCTCTACTCTTACTTGAATTATTTTAATTTTTTTTATAATATAACCATGACTTGTATGGTTTCATTTCATTGTATATTGTTATGAAATCTCATCTAAAAAAATTTCAAACACATCATAACTTAGTTAATCTTAATAATAGGTATTAGAATTGTACCAATGAGCTTAAAGTCATTGATCCCATAAAGGAATCATCAAGATTGAGGCGAATCAAAATTAAACTAAGCCAGAAAGATCTGTGCATATTTTATAAAAGCAAACGAAAATCAGAAGCGCCAAAACAAATAGACAGTCAATTAATTGATAATACATTATGCCCTAACTTTGTATACAAAATTTGAATAAAGCCTCATCCGGAAATTGTCAATGCACACCATCAATGATATAAAGAAGGCTTGAAAGCATTTAAGAAAAGAAATAGATAAATCCAAAAACCAACCTTAGGTCCAATTAGTCTGTCAGCAACAAGTGATGTAAGGAACACCAACAGAACAAGAAAGCCGAAACCTAGTGATGAAGCCAGCAGCCAGTTCCTCTTCTTTGACAATTCATCAGTTTTAAAGAAGCTCACTACCTCATATTCTGGCTTAGCAGTGCTCTTAAGTAGAAGCAGAGAAGCAGCGAGTTCTAAAATTTGGATTGCAAGCAGTGATAACACCTGCAGTATAGAAAACAAAAATCATTATGCAACTGCTTGGATACAGAGATGAACACCTGCACTGCTTCTAATACAAAATATATCGAGTTACCCTCTGCTGAATGAAGTTCTTGTCATGAATGTTTGATGATGGCATATCAGAAGATGACCATACCACTGGTGTAGCTAAACATGCAATTGATGAAGTCCTTGCCAGGAAAATCCTAGCAAATCAATTTGTATAATAATGAAAGCCAACTGACATTCGAATTATATAGAAAGAGTTCGTTTTGACACTAAAAGGAAAAGGAAAAGGAAAAGGAAAAATGTGAATCTTATGGGTTTCTATGATTTACTGCATAACGAAGAATTATTAATACTGTCCATGGATCCATTGTAATTGATACCCCCATGGCAGATTCCATTCTATGAAAAGAACACCTAGTTGTATTGCGTAAAGTTCTGTACTAGCAGCTGCATTTGGTTTTTGCATTTGTCTAAGTTGTGGATTATTAGTCTCTGTTCGATGATGGTTCCCCCTAAAACGAAAATCATAAATCTGGTCCTAATCAAGAAAGGTACAGGTATCAATGCATCTGGTTACCAAATTGGCCACACCCTGCCTCAACAAGCTATGGGTTTAGACTCATGGTGCTTAGACCAATATGGAAAACATTATTCTACCATGCAAAATGAAGGTAAGAGAAACTCACTCACTTCCGTCTGAGGATCAAGAACAGGTTGATGCAATGCATTGGCAACTATAGACAAGCCTCCAATACCCAAAGGGATATGAAAATTGAACATGTACAAAGCCATAGTGCTCCATATACTCCCTCTCTCCCATGGAATATCCATCGAAAGCACTGAAAATTCCTGTCAGCATTCACCCCACAAATTAAAAGAAAAAGAAAAGGAAAAGGGAAAAAGGAAAAAGGAAACCATGCTTACATATCACAACAAACCCCATTACACGATAATTTAGCTAGAAATTAACTAAAACTAAAAGAAAAAGCAAACCCATTAAGAAATTTGCTTCTGTAAAACTCAACAAATCCAAACATGGGTCATCCTTACTATACAAGAACAAACCCTATTCCGTAATTCTCTTTCAAGTCCTGTTAGCATTCACCCCAATGGTTAAAAAAAAAAAAAACAAGAAAAAGATAAACCCACGTTTACTTATCACAACAAAACCCCATTTCAACAATATAACTTGACAACGACTAAAAATGAAGAAACAAACCAAACCCATCAAGCAATTTACTGAGAACTACCAATTTACATACTCTGCAACTCAAAAACTAAACAAATCCAAACATAGGTCATTTTCATTATACAAGAACCAACCCTACCACTTGCTCTCTTGTCTAAGCGTGACAAGTTACGCAAGCTTATATTACAATTTAATGCAAGAAAATATCATGATATACGGGTTTTGAACAAATTATACATACCTCAGTGGGTTTATCAGTGATTTCTTTCTTGATGCAGCGGCATTTGAGAGAAGATTTGAAGCCGAGATTGGATTTGAATTTGAGTTTGGAGGTGTGATAGAGAGGGTTTGGATTTTGAATCAACGATTTGTTAAAACTGAACCCAAACTTGGCGGGTAGTATACCAACGGTTAGATAAGGCGCCATAGTACGCCTTTGCTTCGCTCCCTCTTTTACTCACTTTCTCTTGTACTTGATATATGTGGGAGAAAATGAACTAAAACTATAGAAATTAAGGTAGTATTTGTTACGACGGATAATGATAAACTGAACATAATAACAAAAAAATTTGGAAATTGTTTGGTGTATTTTTAAATAATATAAAAATCAAATTTCATCCTATCATGTTATTCTAATTAAATTTTTTTGTCTAGTTAAAAAGGATATAACAAATTTGTTTAATTCTCTACATAAATATTAATCCAAATTTAGTTGGGTAAATATAAAAACTAAAAAAACTATTTTTATAGTTTTGAAACCTGACTATAGGGTTAACCTGAGACCAGGCTAAGTCAAGTTCACTATTGATTTAGATCAATTTAAGAATAAAAATAGTTATCATTATAGTTTTAAAACCCGACTCAATAGTCGTTCCAGAGTAAGGCTCAGGTTGTGAGTCAGATTGATTATTAACCTCAGTTGTAAGGATAAAAATAATTATTATCATAGTTTTAAAACCTACTTAGGGGTTGACCTTGGCTAGGCATTGACGTTGGTCAATGTAAAGATAAAAGTGGTTATTATCATAATTATAAAACCCGACTCGGGGATCTACCTGAGAGAAGGCCTAGGTCATAGGTCGGGTTGACCATTGACTAGGTCAATATAAGGATAAAAATAATTATTATCATAGTTTTAAACTCATTTGAGGTCGATCTAGAGTCAATCCCTAGTCAGGTTGACCATTGACCCAGTTCAACTTCAGAATAAAAATGGTTATTATCATAGTTTTAAAAATTGACTTGTAGGTCAACTCGAGACAAGGCTCGGATCACAGGTTGGGTTGATCATTGATCGAGTCAATGTAAAGATTAAAATAATTATTATCGTAATTTAAAAACCCGAGTTAGAGGTTAACTTGGGTCCAAGCTTTGGTTAGGTTGACTATGACCCGAGTCAACTTAAAAATAAAAATAATTATTATTATAATTTTAAAATTTAACTTAAAATCGATCTGAGATGAGACTTGAGTTATATGTTGGGTTAATCATTAACCCGTGTAAATATAAAAATAAAATAAGTATTATTATGATTTTAAAATTTAATTTGAATGTGATCTCGGGGCTGCAACTAAAACAAGTGTAACTAAATAGAAGTGTCACATCAATTTTACCGTTTTTTCTTTGTGATAAGTCCCTTTTTTCCAAACGTTATGTATGCAGACATTTTATATAAAAACATTGTTGTTTTCTCATATACTTCTCAATTGTTAGGAAAAAAATAAACAGTCATGGTCCAATTTAGCAAATTTATTTAATAATGGTTTAATCATGTTAAGAAAAATTACACTAGATATTACAATCATTAAATAACAAGAAAAAGGATAATTTTTTTTTATTTTCATAATTATCATTAAATAACGAAGTTATTTACAAGAGATGCACAATTCCATATCTCTCTCTCTCTTTTTTTCTTTTTAAGTAAATAAATAGTTAGATTTCAGGCATGAACGACAATATAAGTTAAGGAATGAATTGCTTTTAATAAACAAAAATAATGGATAGGTTACACATCATATGTTGTCATGATCGAATACAGATTTTAATTTCGAGGTTATACATAACATTTTATATATAAAAAAGCACCATTGTTTTCTGCTAAGGTGTTTTTTCAATATTTACCAAGAAAATAAAAATAAAGTCATACTCTAAATTAGCAACTTTATCAAATCATGGTTTAATTATGTTAATCAAATATTAAAGTAAATAACATAATTATCATAAGTGCAGTTTTTCAGACGTTATGCTTACATTTTATATAAGAAACATTTTCTTTTTGTCAATTTCTAGGAAGAAAAATAAAGAAAATCTTTAAGTTAAGAATAATTATCCTATTTGAAGAAAAAATGTATGTAATTAGACGAAAGGTTAGACTAAATAACTTAATTATCTTATTTGAAGGGAATTTTATTTTTAGTTGCACAAGTATCGTTAAATAATTATGCACAATTTCATAATTTTAATGTTTTAAGTAAATAAATAATTTCATTTCAAACATGGCAATGTAATTAGAAACTAAAGTGGGTTACTTTTGTATAAAAAAAAATTGCTTTTTACAATGCAAACAAGTTGATGCAGGAGTTTTTTTTTTTTTTGAAAAAATAGATATTGTTTTTTTAATTTTATTTATTTTATATTTTTATTATGTTTTTTTAGGGAATAGCTTTTCTACTTTATTTTTTATTCAATATTATTATGGTTTTCTATTTTTTTATATAAAAAATTATAATAGTTTTTTATAAGTGGAGATTCGGATGAATAAAAATTAAATATTTTGAATGTCTCTCTATAATTGTGATGTTTTTAATCTTTTAAAATTAAATTGTAATAAATATCATTATCATTTATTCCCATTGCATATTAAGTATTAAATATTGAGTGTTACATCAAATTTACAACATATTTAATTTCTCATGAATGCAAATTTTTTTGGTGAAGTTATGCATACATTTTTTGTTTCATAAAAAAATGCATACATTTTATATAAGAAAAATTGTTGTTTTCTCATCAATTGTTAGGAAAATAAAAATAAAATCATAGTCTAAATCAGCAATTTTATATAATCATGGCTTAACCAAGTTAAACAAAAATTATATTGATTATTATAATCATTGTATAACAAGAAAAAAAAATTATTTGCATAATTATCATTAAATAATGAAATTATTTTCAATAGATGCATAATTTCATAACGCTAACAAAAAGAAACTCTTTTTTTTATATATACGTAAATAAATACTTCCATTCCAACATGACAATATATTCACAACGGTGTAGGAAATATAATAAGCATTTGCTAAGCACAAATATAAAAAAAAGATTCTTCCTATATGTGGTGGGTGGGTGGTTCTGAAGATTCAGGTATTCTTGAAACTGCAAATTTTAGAGTTGTTTGTAATTATTGAAGTTATGCATTTTTATTATTTGAGATTGTTTTTTAAAATATTTTTATTTAATAATATATTAAATAATATTTTTTATTTTTTAAAGTATTATTTTTATATTAGTACATTAAAAAATCTAAAAATAATAATAAAATATAATTTAAAGTAAAAAAGTAAAATAAAAATTAATTTTTTTAAAAAATACTTATGAAATACAATAAATGACATACTTGACACAACCTGAACTTTGTAATTAGAATTGAAAGGAAAATAATGAAAGATGGAAAACTGAGGACTTGAGATAACCCTAAAGGTTACTTAAATTCTCACACAAGGAGAGAAAAAATAATCTCGTAAAAAGTCTTTTAAAAATAACTTATAATTGTTTAAACAGGCACCAAACAAATCTAATTTGGAAAGGTATAGAAACCCTAAAATAGTTAAAAAAAAATTAAATATAAAATTATCTAAGAAAGTACTAAGAATTCAAAAACAGCTTTTTCTAATCCTAATTCGAAAATCTTTCGATCTTAATTATCTAGTTATATATATAGGGTATAAGATATGTAGAACATCCTCTCTAAATTAATCTGAGCATAGTATAATTGTGCTTATTTTTGTTAAAAATAAAAAAAAAACTTGTATGACAAGTACAAACTTTTTGTCATCTGATCCATAAATAAAGATATTTGCTATACATTCCATATATTCCATGTACTGATGCAAGAAATCCAAATATATAGCTCAGCTTTTTCAAAATCTACCGGACCAAAACTTTATGCTTTATGCTTGATGTGATAAAAGTATTATTAAAAAAAAAAAGAGGATAATATTAAAACAACCTGTTCACTCCACCGTGGATGCCTCTATGTTGCACGTTCATCACAATCTCTATTTAAAAAAGAAAAGAATGATTCTCTAAAAATAACTTATAATTGTTTAAATAGGCACTAAACAAATCTAATTTGGAAAGGAATAGAAAACCTACGTACAATAGTTTAAAAAAATCTAAAATTATCTAAGAAAATACTAAAAAATTTTAAAAAATATTTTCCAACTATAATTTAAAAGTCTTCTCGATCTCAACGTATAGAACATCTTGTTTAAATTTAAGTGTGGTCCAAATATTATGCTTGATATGATAAAAGTATTAAAAAAAAAAAGTAATATTAAAACAACCCCGTCACTCCACCTTGGAGGCCTGTGTTGCACGTTCCTCACAATTTCTATTTAAAAGGAAAAGAATGATGTGAAAGAACAAAGTACTGTAAAAAAAAAGATCAACCCAGAGGAGATGCTTTCATGATTTAAAAAAAAAAAAGAGAGAGAGAGAAACAAATAAAAAAGAGTTTCTCTTTGCTTATTCTTGATGCAGAGAAGTTATAAGGAAGAGAAAATTTCATAAGCGAAAATGATTATAGATATTAGCTATAAATTTGTAATTTATTCCTCTAAAAAAAAATAAAGCTATTGAAGTATTTCTTCTAAAAGATTTACAAATGTTTTAAATAAGTTAGAAAATCCTACATCTATAAAAAACCAACTAAGACTCTCAAAGTATAAAGAAAATTAGGATAATAAATTCAAAAAACTAAAAAAAATAACAAAATTGATCAAGATAATAATGTATAAAAACTAAGACTCTCAAATATTGCGTAAATCCCCTTTAGTTATAAAAAAATTCCCCTTTAGTTATAAAAAAATCGCCATCCAAATGCTAACTTTTAGTTTTTACAAGCTAGGCCGAATCAACAAGTTCTTAATTTCGTCTCATCATTGGAAGGGCAAGTACTATTGGTATCATTGCTGGCGAATCGAAAATGGACCTTTCTTCACTTTTTCGTATTATCTTCTGCATGCAGAAGGTGATCTTCTTTGCATATCCATGCACATTAATTTATATAATTTCTTGCATGCAAAATTCGAGTCCTTTTGCTAATTCAAGACTGTAAAAGAATCCACAAATTAAGCTGGATAAATTAATGCCGCGCGTCTCATCTCATTGTTTATAGGCCTTCTTTTTCTACTTTCAAAAGATCACTCTCCTTGTTAAATGTTAATTATTTTATTACAGGGATGGTGTTGTACGATGATCCTGTTAAAGCCTTGCTTCTTCTTCTTTTTTAAGATTATCAGTTTGGGGCCTAGAGTGATGGCTTTAATTAGTTTAATTAAGGCCAGTGTGTATCTTGTTTGAGCCGGCCGCTTGCAAACACTGTGCTTGGATTCTAAGTAAGAGCACCATTGCTCTTTTTGAGTTCTGGAAATTTCCCTCCATTTTCTATTCACCTGTATGCTAATATATAACAGCTCCTTTAGCCATGGTGAAGTTTGTCCTGGCATATTCTATTAGCTGGTTCCTCTCGAGTTGAGGCAAGGTATTGATGCAGGTGAATCAGTGTGAACCTCACTTCACTTCGGATTCTATTCATCTATAGCCTACGGGTCTCCTTCTATAAGTAGAAGACCAGCTTGGTGGCAACATCAAAGCTAATTCAAGAAATAAACTGTCACCGTTGCCCTAAAAACCTTTTAAAAACCCTCTCACTGCCACTGTTGCAACAACAGAGCTACATCCAAGAACCATTTCATAACAATAGTTATGGAATTGTCGATAAACATATCCGGACAAGCCTCGAACCAGAGAGACGAGAACGTCCGAAAGTGGAAGGCAGAGAGTTTCCCACCGCAAATACCACGTGATGATGACCCAAAGAAGATGATGGATGAGAAGTTGTACAAATACGCAGAAGAAGACAAATTTGATGAATTATTTGGTGAACTGCGGCGTGTTTCGTCAACGGAACTATCATCCATCATTTACACACAAGTTAGCCCTTCTGGAAATTCATTGCTTCATGTTTCAGCAAGCAATGGAAGCAAACATGTGACGGAGCTCCTTCTACAACACTTTCCGCTTCTAATGATGAGAAAAAACTTCCACGATGATACTGCACTTCATTTAGCAGCCGGAGCTGGACAGCTGGGAACTACAACAGTTCTTATCAACAAGGCAAAAGGCCATGGAGGAGCCAGCCACTTTCCTAACTTTGTGGAGATGAAGAATGATAGAGGAAACACAGCTTTACATGATGCAGTCATTAATCGTCACCACGAAGTTGCCTGTTTTCTGGTTTCAGAGAGCTTGAAACTTTCCTATTCCGAAAATAATGAACGTAAGTCTCCCTTGTATCTTGCAGTCGAGAATAGCGATGAGAAGATGCTCACTACTCTAATGGATACTATACGTGATGATGTTGATTTACTTAACAAGCTAGAAGGAAAGTCTCCTGTGCACGCCGCTGTCCAAGGAAGAAAGAGAAGTAAAATGATTTTTTTCCCTTCTCATTCATATATTTTCCCTTCTAACATGCTAGTGTTTCTTTCATTATTTGATCTATTATTCATTCGAGTTAAATTAATTTCAGCAATATTGGAACAAATAGCGAAAAAAAAGCCAGGCCTTTTGCGCCGGAAAGATGAAAAGGGGGAGAATCCACTTCACTGTGCAGCATACATGGGTTATGTTTGGGAAACTCAATTCCTGTTCAATGAATATCGTGATGGTGCAATCCAGCAAAACGATGAAGGCAACATGCCTATCCATGTTGCTAGCAAAAAAGGCTATGTTGACGTAGTTGATGCATACATTTCCAAGTGGACTGATCCAGCAGAATTTCTGAACAGCAAAAGGCAGAACATTCTACATGTCGCTGCAGAGAGAGGAAGACATCGAGTGGTGAAGTATATCCTACGAAATAAGAATCTGGAAGCACTTATAAATAAGCAGGATCTGGATGGAAATACACCTTTGCATTTAGCATCAAAGAATGGCGGATCCATTGCAACATTTACTCTTGTGCGAAACTCTATGGTTATGAAAGACAAAGCCAATGGCGAAAATTTGACACCATATGAGGTTGCAAAGAAGCAATCTAAAATGGTGGGAGCAGAATTCTCAGGAGAACCAATTCCGAATGGGAAGGTATGTTAAGTAATAAACGTACAAAGAAACTGCTTTGGCCTAGATGAAAAAAGCAGCAATCATTCGACTGCTACACACATCAAATGATCAGTAGCCATTTAGCTTAATGGTGCTTCTATAAAATACATTTCAAGGTTTTTTGTTTTCTTTTTCCTTGAATCATATACAAATCAGCAAACAAAAAATATCTTTCTCCAAATTTTCTTGGTGTAGGACAACAATGTTGACCCAAAGAGTGACAGCAATGGAGAGAAGCCACAAACAAAGGACAAACCAGATCATGGAGTGGTATACCATTTTCTTTCATTCATTTCCTTTTCTTTTATGAGATAACTTGTTCCATAGTTTATTTTTTCGGTTCTTTTTCCTAAAACCATACGCATAAAAACATCTTTTGGTTTTTTGATGTAGGGAAACCAAGATGGTCCAGATGACAGAAAAGGAGGGAAGGGAAAACTAGACTATTATGGAGTTGTATGTCTTCTTCTTCTTCTTCTTCTTCTTCTTGACAAAAATGGAGGCAAGGGAAAACTAGATTATGTCTTCTTTAATTGTCGGGAAGGGAAAACTAGATTATTATGGATAATTTTTATGTCTTCTTCTTCTTCTTGACAAAATATAGAGGAAAGGGAAAACTAGATTATTATGGATTTGTATGTCTCCTCCTCCTCCTCGTTGAAGAGATTATCCTGGACACTTCCTAATTAACTAGCTAAAAAGGAAACTTCTGACTACAAATTTTCTTTGTCAAATAATTTATAGGTTACATTTCTCTTTTATCTGTTGTTTTCCAGATGATGACATTATCGATCTTGCATTTCTGGGCTGGTCATAAGACATCCAAAGTAGAATATTTCCGTATTAAGAGCAGGCCTCTACCAAAAGAGGAAATCAAGGGCAGGATCGATTCTCTTCTTGTTGTAGCCGTGCTTATCGCTGGTGTAACATTTTCTGGTATACTCCAACTTCCTCGAAATGCAGACCAGCCTGAAAGTGGACCTTCTAACATCACCACCACCAATAGTACCCAAAACCAGGGCATATCAGCACAAAATGAAGGCATTCTAAGGAATGTTTATATTTATTTTGACATGGTAGCCTTGAATGCCGCGGTCATGGCATCGATAATCCTTTGTTGGGCTCAACTATATGATGTCAAAGTAGCAGCACATGCAGTTTGGTTGGCATCAATATTAACAGGTGGTGCTATCTACTTGATGTGCTTAGCATTCGTCTTTGCTGTTGCTATTGATGTAGGCAAAAACTTTGCCTTCTTCGTTCTCACCATTGTCGTCGGAGGAGCGTTTTTTATTTTCCAAACCGTGGTTTCTATTCCATTGATTATTCCGCCGAGTGCCAACCAAATCATTGAAAGAATTGCTTCACCTTTCATCTATCTCCTGATTTTCTACTTATATTTCCTTTTGGACCGGTTGTATTTTAAATTGCAGAAAAAAGAGAGGCTACAACAAACAAAGTCTTTTTGATACGATGCTCTTCGGATCGGTGGATTGTGTGTGTTTAATCGTCGTAATAATTTAATGTTGTTGATTGTATTAATTATTTGATATTTGTGTTGTTTTAATAATTTGAGTTTATTCAATTCCATGGAAATGTACGGCTCCCGGTGAGCATTTTCTTTATTGAATAAAATAAAAGAAATGTTTTCTACTAATATAAGTAATTTCTTTATGCAAATTAATTAATGTGAAATTATATATGTTAGCATTCCATGCAAAATTTAATAAACAATATTTACTGTCCACTTTCTTGATCTGAAGTTCAGAAAACAAAAAATGTTTTCTTCGTAATAAAAATAAATAAATTAACAAAAATTAAAGCTTGCGCTAGCTAAAAAAAAAAAGAAGAAGAAGAAGAAGGTGACAATATTGTTAAAATTTCATCTCCTTTCATTAAACCTTTGAAAGAAAAAATGTCTTTTAATCACATTCCTTATATTAATTATAATTATAAACCATATCTTTTCACGTTTTCATTTTCTATTATGAAAATTCTTGTCTCATATATATAAAAAAAATAATGTATTTTTCATTAAAATTACAGATTTTGAAAAATATAACTATTTCACCAACAATAACAATCACAACTGT
>Ga0325414_1005265_pt1 | contig 13647 bp, 18 predicted proteins | sample PopdelMetagenome_8_FD_206183 | JGI IMG/M metagenome (GOLD analysis project Ga0325414, IMG submission 206183) | Populus deltoides microbial communities from Bellville, Georgia, United States - Leaf-PdKOR-R3 | ecosystem: Host-associated > Plants > Phyllosphere > Phylloplane/Leaf | place: USA...
AGTAAGAAACACCTATAGAAGATCCATACAAGTATATGATTTCAGTTACCGTTTCATTTGTTGCAGGAAAGTGGAAGAGAAGCCAATCACAATTGCACGAAAATTGGAAATATATATGTGCAGGGTAATCCCAATATGAATCACTCTACTTCCATCAGAAACAGCCTCAGGACCTCATTTGGTTCCACTAAAAGCGGATAACATTGTCATGCTATTACAACTCAGGACTTTCCAACAATTAGTTGAAATATTTACTGTTTGCAAAATAAAAGGCATCCTGTGCTCCAGAATAACCACTGCAGATGGCATACAAAATCAAGAGTATAAAGCCTACAAAAACAAGCCCACTAGCGTGTATAAATTAATGTCTAAGGACGATATTTGCATGTAATATGCATTTGAGCACACACAGGGCACACGACTAACAAAGCATGAACTCGGTCAAAACTGAAAAGTGCCTGCACATTGTTAGTAAAAATTGTTATTAAAACACCTGCCAGATATTTCACTAAGCCCTTTTCATTGAGTTTGCCAAAAATCCTACAACCCTGATAGAGACAGTTTAAACTTCTTGGCATGGAAAATGTGTGCAAAATAGAGATAATAAGTTGAGGATTCAAATAGTACGGTAAGATCGATATTTATTCTTACTGTGGTGTGTTTGGTTGGCTTGCAGCTCTCACTAGTTGCTGAAACATCTTTCTTTCGTTTGTGGGGTCCATTCCTGAAAAGGAAAAGGAAAAGGAAAAATATCCAACAGCACCATCTATATCTTATTTAACCGTTAAGTAATTAAGCTTTGAGTGGCATCTAACCTTGATTTATCTCATCAACTACCCTAAACGGGCAGTTTGTGAGGTCTTGAAGAGAAACAAGATACAGAATGGTTGAAACTGAACGCTCCTATTAAAAAAAATAAAGACATTGTAAAGACACTGTATTCGCAACAATGAATACAGAATTTCATGTCAGGGAAATACCCCTCCAGATTGATGATGAGCACTAAGAACTTGAAGTTGTCCGGCTTCTCTGAGGACCATAACAAGAAACCAAATAAGTTGTGAACCAAAGGAGTCCAATGCATAGTTTAAAACTGCAGACTTAAACATTTAGCTCAAAAAATCAATATCATGGAACTTAATTTATAATCACTCATAGGCCTCATAAACAAAATCCAGAAGAAGACTGTCTCCCAAGGAGCTTGACATAAAAGAGGAAGGTGAGAGACTGAGTTGGCTCTCAGCATTAGGTCCAATGGTTGTTGCATAACCATTATTCACGAAAAGGAGAATTTCAAATCAAAGTTGTTTTTGCAGCTCCAGTTCCAATCAAAATTTGGTAAAAGAGGATTAGCAATTCTCAACAAGCAAAGACTTATGCTTCATCAATTTAAATACCTCTTAGAAACACCAAACTGGATATGCTAAAACAAATAGAAGGTTAAGACTGCAGTCACCTGAACTTCACTTTTATCAATATTCCAAATTGATCAAAGTCATTGTCATGCTCATCTACAAAGAACACTAAATCAAATGAGCAAGTGATATTTGGTAATATATTATGTAGTCAATTGTAATTAGAAGACCATAATAATTACCCAATGAAACTTCTCCTGCAACTGCCATCTCCTGGAAGTTATGGCTGAAAGTTTCATTAATCTGAGTAACAAGGCTTCTCAAAGTTGGAAGCCAACTCTCCTGCATATTAACCAAGGAACAACTTTTAGGGGGAGACAAGACAATAAAATTCTACACATTAATCTAAATAAATAATCAGCAACAGAGAGAAATACTAAAAAGATGCGAGTTGAATTAATATAGACAATAGGATGAATTATGTCAAACTTAAATACAGTTTATCTGCTTTGTCTATTCATTTGCTTGGCTGAAATAAATACAATAAACTAAGAAGTTGAAAGAAATACTTGGCTCAAGCTCCTTGAATCGTACCATTCATGCATCCCCATAATTTATCTTAAATTTTATCTAGTTGCTGTTTCAATTTCATACAACCTACATGGTCCCCCACTATACTTGTTACTATTTTTTTAAGTGCCCATAGTAGTTGGATCGTACAGCAAGATGCTAAAGTTATATCAAGCTTCAGCGCCAAAGATTACCGCCTGGAGGGGAGGGTGAATATTCATATTATCCCAAAAATAATCTCTATTCAATATCCTGCTCTAGTAAGTTTCTCAAATTAGAATCTACAGATGCAAATTAAATAAACATACTTTCAAGAATCACAAAGCCAAATTGAATCAAAGTCTGGGTAGCAACAGATCTGAATTTTGGAATATGAAGCAATGAAAAAACCTAGAAAACACCAAATCTGAGCTTTCTTTTCTCCAGCATGATCTATTAACACTACTCATGTGCATAGATTTCTAGTAAAGTTAGTTTCCAAGATACTCTTGGTTTCCAATGTTTTCCCAGCGCTACATGAACCTCAACTAAAACGGGTTTGTGATACAAATTAACCTGAATAGATGCTGACAACATAATTAAAAAAAAAAACCTAGAACAAAATAAGAAAACTCCAACTTTACACTAAAATCAACTAAATGATTCCCAAAAAAGGTCACTTTTGAAGCTTTCATTACTCATCTCATTATTTGCATTCCACTATTCTATTTAAATCTCAATCACATCCTACATACATGATTTGTAGCCGTAGACAATCCCAGAATTTCTGAAATGCAATCCAGCAAAATGACAGTTATATATATATATATGCCAGTTATGTGGCACAGCAACGAAACATCTCTTACCTTCAAGGCATCTATTTCAGCTAAACACTTTTTTAGTTCTTCTTTATCGGCTTCAAGTTTTTTGGTAATGGCTTCTATCTGCAGTGCTTGTAATGGTAAATGAAGTTTCAAAGCGAGAACTATAAATGATATAAAAAACAAATAGTCTCAACTCTCAAGCATTACCTTTCCCTGACGGTGTTCATATTCTTCCACCACATTCTGGTTCAGGGAAAGAGTGGAATTGGCTTGAGACAAAGTATCTTGAATAGCAGCCTCCAATTCCTCAATAGTCGTTGGCATCTGCATGTAAGCATGTAAATGAGTCATCACTCATCATATTCACATGACAAAAAAGCATCACTCATCATATTCATAAGACAAAAAAGCCACGAGTGTAAACCGTAAATGAAAATATTCACGAGACAGCATAAGAGTTTAAAGCATCAAATAAGCATATATCCATGTGACAAATAAGAGTATATATCACCAAATAAGAACAATTCTAATTCATGCTCTGAGTCAAACAAAGCTGACAAGAACACAAAATTTTGTAATTGGAAAATTCCTGTGTACAAATAGATTTGTCATTTGTGAGTTAACATGCTACTCCAGCTGCAGAGGCAAGCCTTGTTAAGTCAAAAGGATTTGAGTGGCACAGAAGACATGAAGACTCAACAGTCTTCCAATAAGGAAGACAGAACACAGTTGCAAATGCATCAAAGCAGGATTAAGTTTATAATACAGAAAAGTACAAGGCATGATCTTAATCGCTTAAAAAAATGGTTCTAAAATGGAAGTATCTTTTTTGTTCTTCTGTGGTCAATTATTAGGAAATACATGTAAATATTTCAACTGCATCCAGTGTTATGTACTTCAGCAAGAGCATTTTAAGAAGGTAGGCCACTCATGCTGCCCATATAATTAAACAAGTAGAGGAAAGTTCAATGTAAACCATCAGAGCTTCCACAAGGTATTCTGACTAAATTAATAGGACTCATGCCACTGAAGGTTCACTTTGGGAGAGTTCAATCACTTAATTGTGAAACGCTTATTCCAAGGTAAGGCCCATGTTGCAACATCTCACCCACCTTAGATCAAGTAGTGTTTGATTAACCTAATCACTGTTTTTGACAGTAAAATTTCATACATCTTAAGCTGTCTAAGAAGATGGCTACCCACCTCCAGGGACTTAGCACTTAGCAGTTAGTAGGGCGGGGGATGGTCGGTCTTATTTAGCGCTTGGACACTATGAGGACCAAATTGCACCACATGAGGCTTTCAAAGGCCACATTGGGGCGGTTGGGGGGGGGGGGGGGTTCCTCAAAGGCCAAATGCTCCAAGGAGCGCTCAAACCAAGACCTTGTAAATTGCAATGAGGTACAGCAACTCAAGCCGAATGCTATAAATCACTTATGATTCTGAGCCAGGAACCACATTCATGTTATTGCAAAAGCCATGTTTAACAATGTTTGGTTCAACCAGAATCAATGTCCAAATAAATGATCATTCAAGCCAAAGAAAGGTTTAAAACATTCTAACCAATTACATTACCATTTTTATAAATTAAACAAGGATGAGCCGCACTATCATCAAACATAAGGCTAAAGCTGTTTAGAGAAAACTCTTCTTTAAACAGTTCATCTAATCAAATTTGACTTCATTCATTCTAGAATCCAGGTCATTATTTGACAAAACATTGCAGGCAGAGTAAAAAAGTAAATACAAAAGTTGGTACACAAATTGGTTTAAAAAATGTTGTGGAGGGGTTCTTTTATCCTCAGACATGCTTCCATAAACAGCAACTTATGGAAGCCAAGAGTTGCATTTATTATGCACCAAACACTCTCTTTAACACTTTAGATCATGTTAAATTAACAATCCTCAGATTTAAAAATCTAAATTCCAGTCATAATACTAACAAACCTCAAGAAAAGCCTTCTCAAGTTCTGGAGTGATGATAGCAATTGATTCTGCATGTCTTTTAGCAGCCAAGAGTTGCTGTCGATGATCCTCTGTTTCCTTCTTGCCTTGTCGCAAAGAAAGTGAAAAGTCAGAAATATTGTAAATAATGTCTTAAGGCCATACTCAAATACTTGAAATTTTCCAAGTATCATCAATATGCTACACGAAAGTTTTAGCTGAACCGGAAGCACTTGTTACCCTTGCATTATCTTTATCTATGATTGTGAGATATATGAACCGTATAACAAATCCTCAGCAAGAAGCACCAATTTCCTCATTGATAGAAAATAAAGAATGTAATGATTAGTGAACTCAATGTTCATACTTGATAATAAAAGAGTGCACGGTAATAGGATGAGGGGATGCCTGAAAAGTACAGGGATAAGCAATTGCCATAATCATGTGGCAAATTATCAGATATGCTATCCCATTTTCAAATGCATGGAAACAGACACAAGTATGTGGTGTTAAATTGTCGTTTCTGCAAGAACTAAAAAGTTTGAAAATTTCCAGCAACAGCACAAATCAGAACCATGCCCGGAAAACCAGTAACTCACAATACTCCAATTGGCATGCTACTTGTTGAGCAAATTTTGCAGGCTGCTTCAGACCGTGTTCCAGTTCTCTAATCTATGACATTGTGCAACAAGAAAAATATCAAAAAAACAAAATAAAGACAGGATATTATGCCTACTCAAATGAGCAATATTTTCTAAAACAAACATAAAAGGTAAAACATGACACCTAAATGCACAGACATCCTGTCTACAAACACTTTTCTTGATGCAGAAGACAATTAGCTTTTGTACCTCCCTAACTAATTGAAAATCCACCAAAAAAAATCCCGTGCAAATATCAATATGGTTTTGAATCACAAACATCAAACAGATAACATGATCCACTTGCCATATGAGAATTTACAGTGCATTAAGAAACATTCAAAAAGATGGTGGCAGGAAACTGTTATATCCTCTGCAGTAAGGTAATCCTTGGTATTCAATGATAACTTTTGAGAGAAGATAATTAATCCAATAACAACTTTGAGAGAAGATAATTAATCCAATAACAACTTGACCAATGGAAATACCTTCGCATCAAACTCAATGGAGGTCATATGTTTTTCAGCAAAATTCCATTTGTAAGCAACAGCCTCGACGAGTAAATTCTGTCAAATGTTGTAAAACATTTTGTCAAGGTAAAGATAAGTCTGGAGGGGATCAACTCTTCATATGCACATCTGCCAGATTCAAAACCAATTTCACCTTAATATCAATTGCACATTGCAACCGCCGAGTGTTAAGGTTTGCAGCCTCATCAATCAGTTTTGCCATAACAGCATCCTGGTCATCCTCCCTCAGCAATGACTCTAGTTTCCTTTTCCTTTGATCTAAACCACGGAAATATTTCATTTACTGTCACCTCAGACAGAAAAGGTACTGTTGGTAGCAATAAGTAAATCTGGTGTACTTACCAACACGGTTCTCCATTTCACGCCGTTTTCGCATCTCCAGTGTCACATTGCCAACAATCTCCTCCTACAGATTACATTACAAGAGAATATTTTACAGACTGGAAAACTAAATTTGTCTGCTAGACAAGAAGTGGTTACTTATCCCATATATCAAGTTCAGTGATATGCATGAAAATACAATACAAGAAATCAGGGTTCAGCATATAGCATAAGAACAGGTTCTTGCATCCTTTTCAGCATACCCGCTGTTTATGAAGTTTAGCCTCTTCTTCATCTATGGATCTTTGCTCGGTCATCAGCAATTTTAAATCCTCCTCTAAAGCACCAACAGCTTCTTCCAGCTCCTCTTTCCTGCATCTCAGCCTTTCAATTTCCCCAACATCTGAACCTATAATTTCATAACCAAAAGTGGCAGTTCAGAGTATTGAAATAAATGTCTACAAAAGAATAAAAAAAACTAAGTGTTTGAAAATATGTTGATTCAGAAAATCATTCGTAAGAACCATACCACAGAGAAGAAGACGTGAGCGATCAACTGGATCAACACTTCCTGATACATGACCACCATATCTAGAAACAGACCACCGGTAGTGATTTTCAGGAGTCCAAAAATCTAAAACTCGCAACTTTGCCACCTCAGCAGCCTTCTGATCAGTTTCCTTTGACCCAATATACTGACAGAAACAGACAAGTGTGAAACATGCATAAATATCACACACACAATATATTTAAGCTGTACGACAAAAAGCATATCTGCTATGTTTTCAATAACACAAGGCAACATCATCTCAGAGAGCAAACACCAAACAACTATTAAATCAAGTTTAGAGAGCATACAGAATGTTCCAGCCCAAACTGGCTGATCAAAACCTCCTTAACAGCATCCGGAGCTTCAAAAACTTGGTCGAGCCGTGAATAGATGCCAAGCTCACGCATCTGTCCGATACAGAGACAAAAAACCACAGTAAGCTAAGCTACTTCAAAGGAACATGTACTTGAGGAAAATGTGACAGATACCTCATTGGAAATGAAAAAAGGCTCCTTATGACGATATTTATCCCTCACGTAGTTTAAAATCGGCACATCAAATGACTTCAGGTTTCTTACCAAAAAGTCCCGGTCATGAGGATCCTGGGTTATGAAAGACTACAAAACAAGCAAAATTGACCACCAATGTGATAAATAGAATTCTACCATTTTTGCAAATGGCCAAATAGATACATGCTGGAAATATGTTGAGAAAGCATTCTGCTGAATGAATGCTGAAAAAAAGGTACCAGATGTACATCAAAGATAGCCCACAAAACAAAAGGATGACAAAAACTCTCAATAAAATTCAACATATCAAAAAGCTAACCCAACACTAAAGAAACAGTGAGAAAATGAGTAGAATAAAATTACAGTTCATACAGATATATAGATATGGTTATGCATTATGCATTATGCCACCTCTACAACTTTCTGTGATTCCTCCCAAGCATGACTACAACAAATTTGAGATGCAGACCTGAATACTCCATCAGAAGTCACATTTACATTTAACTCTCATGCACGAGTTTCTTCTTAGATCAACTCAATCATAAACTTGAGAATAATCTTCCTTTGTAAAAAGCCTTTAGCAATTTGCTCTAGGTCAAATTTAGATAAACAGGCATCACATATTCATGTCCCCTCACCAAACCTTCATCTCTCATTTATAAACTCAACTGGCTACATCCTGGTCTGCCCTTTATTTAGCAAGGAGTAATTCAGGAAACAACTTCATATCTCTAGGCAACATGCACTTCAAATCTTTTATTTCCTCTAAAAGTATCACAGAATTGTTCCTACCGAGTTATTTGGCTATACATGTAAAAATGTGCAGGGGAAATGCTTGATAACTCCCTCATTAATGAATTTGTTCCAGATTAAATTTTGAGTCCATTCACCTCTGATTCATTCCTCCACTTCATCACATAATCTTATTCAATTTTGTAAAATCAGTGTAAGTCAGCATCTCCTTTCCCCACATACTTGCACCAAAACACTTTCACATTTTCCATCTGCATTCATCTCATGCAACGAGGCTCTCAAAAGAAGCAATAGATAATCCAGGTGCAGGCATGGGTGTAGGATACAAGACAAAGCAAGCATACTGCACTAAAGTGAGAATCGAAAGAACTTCTCAACAAAGATTTTTTTTTTCATTTTCTGATGTTAAGACAAACAAAATTTAAAAACAAAACTATGAAAAAGCCATGACTTGAAAGTACCTTCCAGATATAATATGGGACATGACCTTCCAAGTAGTCAGCATGATCCCGATTAGAGACATTAACCTGGGTTAGCAATCCCAATGAAATTATGGTACTGCAAGCAGGAACATTTGTAATTACAAGCAGGACAGCCAAAATTCAAAAAAATACCTCAAGCAAAACAGGCCCATAGACTTCCTTATTCAATTCCTGACGATGTTCTCGCAGCCAATGATAAGCCTCAAATATCTTTTCAGCTCCAGAATTTCTTAATGCTTGTAAGAGCTTATTGTTTTTATTTTCCATATCCTTCAGCCTGCAAAAGGGTATTCAAATGTGCTAAATGAATGTCATTTAATTAAAATATAGGTCCATGAATGAATTCCATCATTGATTCAAATGCCACCTGTCAACACAATGCCTCAGTGCTATGTTCTTTTGATTTAAAACTTTCTCCTTGTCCTGCTTCTGAATTCTTTTTTGATTTGCAGAGACTTTCAAATCAGAAATCTGAGAGCGTAATTTATCCTGGAAAATATGGAAAAAAGCCAATTTAAAAAAGATGCAGAACATATGTATACATAACAAAATAGGTGGATTCGTAACCTCTAAAGGGCAGTTCATGGCAAAAACTACAGCTTCCATATGTTTGAGTAAAAAAATGCCTGTGTCAAGTTACCATATTGACCTGGTACACTGAGTACCACCAGAAGAAGATGCCAGTTCCAGCTAAAAAGTATACTTACAAGCACATCTTTTGGAGGTTCATAGACAGGCAAATTTCGAAGTTCTGCTTCAGCAATTGCAAGATCCTCTTTAGCTTTTATGATTCTTTGTTGGCGTGATTCTTCTTCCTTCTTCAAGTCTCCCATTTCCTTGTATTTTCCACGAATTTGCACCCCCTGTAAGTGTAAATAGACATAATATGCAATGAGAAGTTAAGGTGTTTGTGCAACCATAAACTAGGACTACTGCAAAGCACAAGGACACAATAAGAAGTTTATCATACCAAATTGCTTTCCTTCTCCAGTAACTCCATACGTCGCTTAGCATTTTCCTTTATGAGATTGCTTAATCTTTTACATTTAGCATCCATTTGGGGTTTTTCAAGCTTCTGTTTTCTGCAATAAATTTGTTTTACTAAAGGTAAATTTAAAAAATTAATACGGTAATTTGCCCCAGGTGGCATACAGTAAACAAACAAATGAGAGAAGCCATTCAGCCTTGCCAACATTTTTAGAGTATAAATACCATAACAACATAAAAAGCAGCACTCCAATTGTCCTGTCTATTGAAAACAAAATCACCATGGGAGATGCTTCTTTTGAAATTAACAAAGAATCTCTGCATGCTCATAAATAATCACTTTTAGAAAATTAGACAGAAAAGGAGTTTCACATTTTTCTGAAAAATAAGTGAAGATCTCACAAAAGATTGAAAACAACACTTACAGTACAGATATTCAACTTGAAGTCAAGCAGTATATGATTTTAGAAACTGGAGTTTGAATGCTTTTACTACAACCCTCCAACAATTTCTTGCAACATTTAGCAAGAAATGAAAACAATAATGACAGTACCGCCATCCAAGTTGAAGTCTATTTAATGGATGCTTACACAAACCATAGCGCAGATGCCTTCACAATGACCTCAAATCCTGCTGGAGCTGTCTTTGCCAATCTCAATGAAGGATCCAATTTCTACCAATGCTTCTTGCATGCATTCAGAAATATATATCATGTGACCATGTCAACAATCAAGGTTATGGTTGCCACTCCAACATGGGATGGCACAACCATCAAAAAGGTCAATTTTATGTGCTTTTATTTAATTTTTCAAGTCAGGGTCAGGTCTAGCTTTAAAAACTTGGGGTACATTTCAGTATTTAAAATTTTCTGCGAATTTTATAGGTTTAGGCTTATTTTAGCAGTAATAAAATATTAATCTTTTTTGTTTAGGACTTTACTATTCTAAATACATATAACAGTAATTTCTTATTTCGAAATCTGTTAAGCCCTTAGTGGACTACAAGTAGTAAAACTTTTAGTATAGCTATATACTTTTTCAACAAGGGAGCAGCTATTTTGAGATACTTTACAAAAGTTTGCTCTGCAAATTTATAGTTTTAAAAAGCATGCTCTGAAGTTGTTTGGGGCAGTGAATTTTAGGTTTGACCCCTAAGAAGGTGTGATCCTTAGATAATTGAGGAAAAGAACTTTACAAGACTCAAAATTTAGAAGTCTTGAATAACAGAAAGGCAGCTAAAGGTTGAGCCCAAACTGGTGACCTTTGAAATCAACCTCAACATATATGACATCTTGCAAGCTTTTGCATTTCCAGAATCAGTGTTTACTTGCAATCACGAGGAAAAAAAATTCTCACTTGAACAAATAATAGATTCAGTTCGTCTACCAGCATGAAATATTTAACCTTGCCTTCTTCAACCATTAAAGCATGACATGATTATCAGTATTAGACATACTAGGCATTAGACTTTCAACAGTTTGATAGCAATCCACACTAGGCATGCCAACACCACAAATCACTCAATCAATGTTTCTGAACCATTATGTATATTGGTAAAAGGAACAGAACATCATACTCGATAGGTTCTCTCAAGTTATTCAAAGTTTTTGCAGCTTCCTCCAGCTTCTGTTTTACGTCCTTTTCTGCCTCTTTAGCTTTCAAATAGTCAGCCTTTATCGCATCATACTTCAGCCATGGCAATTTCTTTTTCATGGATTCAGCCTACAGATTCACCATTAAGATGTTAGACTAGCTTCAAAAAAAAAAAATCAATCAACCTAAATAATTACCTTCTTTAGAAGCACTTCCCTTTGTCTGACACGCTCCACGTCTTTTTCAAGCTCAGCATTAAGAGCTTTCAGCTGATTCAATGTTTCCCCATTCCTCTTAACAGCCTAATACAGATAGATAATGTGTTCAGGAGGATTTCATGAGCCTCCCAAGATCAACAGTATTATTTCAGGGAGAATGATGGATTTACACCTCACCATTTCAATGGTCTTCAGTTCACGACTTTTGTCAACAAGAGCACGGTGTTGGATTGGAAGTTGAGGATCACCGACAGCCTTTTCAGTCTCTTCTAGAAGTTGCACAGGAGTTAACTTTGCAAATTCACATACCCTATCTTGTGGCAAGAACTGCAAAGCTCATGCCAATACCAAATGAAAAGAAAGGGTGAAAGATTGAAAAAAGAGGAAAAAAATATTGAAAAAGACCAGATTCAAATACACACATCAGCAACATATCACAAGCAATAGAGATGTTAGAACCTATTTGAGATGAAAGGAAAAAGTGGAGGGGGAACTGGGAAGGGAAGACAGCATACAGGTTTCTGAAATAACTTGTATCAGACGTTCTTCACCCATGCTTGAGTTTCATAATTTGTTTATTTTTTCAGCAGCTGTAGTGTATGAGACTCGTGGCATTCAATTTCAAATTAATTAAAAACTAGCAAGCTATAAAAATTCACTGGCTGTCTAAGAGTCCAGTTTTCAAGCATTCAGCAGCTTTGACACTTGTAGGATGCCAAACAATGAGCTCAAATACAACAAGAAGATCATTCTTCCACGTGAAGGGCAAAAGTTAAATATCTACAGGCATACAAATATTGAAAGGAAATGCATGCCATGAAGTCATATTAGGGATGGCATGAACAGTGTGTCAGTTGCAAGTCCTGGAACTTACTTGAGTCAAATTGTTGACTTGGATGTTGAATTGTTGCATGATTTCAGTGACCTCTTTCTTAGATGCCACTTTTCCTGAAATAAATGTACCATGAGTGAACAATAGCTCAACATCTCTTTGCAAATTAAAATGGAATAACATCTAGACATCTCCTTTCTGTATCTATTAAGATCATTCTTTCTTATTCTAAAGCCTTTTGGAAGAAGACAGAAATAGACACTCTTATAAGTTTCCTTCTTTACTAGCATTTGAAGTAATATATATGTCTGGAAACAACAGAATATGGAGGAAGTTTCAATTACATGTATTCATTTGTTTATACCAAGTGAAAGAGATGTCTCATGAAAAAATTAAAGGCAGAGCACCAACCACAATTGTGAACTGGAAATATAGAATAGTTAAATGATGAAAGAAACCAGAAACCCGCAGTTATGCATAAAGTGGAACAGGAAGATTCAACATGTCATCCAGATAATATTTATTTATAAGGAACTTCAAGTAAGAATATGTTTGTGTTAAGATTAAGACCCTGCGGGGAAAAAAAGCCAAAGTGATTTCAAATGAGACAGATAAAAACATCTCACATCTTGCAAGGAATGACTGTTATTCATCTCTAACAGTCCTTCCCAACTTGAATGAACATGAGCATGAAAATTTTCAATTATTGGGACAACTTTCAGAGCATGAAATGGGATGCTAAGCAATTTCAAGTATGGAGATCTAACCATTGAACAACCACTCTGACTTGTTATGTGCGTCAATTCTGCGGATTATGGTAATCTTCACATCTTTTGTGCTTCCCCTCAAGGATATTTTGATGTGCCCAGACTCCTCCCCGCGCTTCACATATGCCCCAATACTCGTTGCCCTCCCAAGCAACTGCAGAAATAAAGTGCCCAAACTGTTTAAAATTATAATCACATATAACTCAAATGAGGAATCTCAGTAGAGTGCAACCAACCTGAGGCTCACCACCAAGTCCAAGTGCAATGGCACACACAATTGAGCTCTTACCCGACCCATTTGGTCCAATTACAAGGTTCAGGCGTGATCCAGGTTTGCAAACCAAATAATCATAAGTCATGAAGTTACGAAGTTCAATCTCAATTATGTTTCCAGGCATGTAATCATCTTCTCCTCTGGAAAAAAAAAGGAAAAAATTAGCCATTGCCAAAATTGACACGAAAATTTGGAAAAGTTTGGAAGTTCCATTTTTCCAAATCATGCCTGCATAATCCAAACATAAAATTAAGCTTGAGGGCACACAAACATCCTATTGGCAGGGCTCTTTCTTGGTCCTGGTATTGAATATATTAGTACTGTAGCTTAACCTCGAGAACAACTTTTTAAAGGGTTTGCTTAAGTAACTCATAAAATCAAAACACAGTTAACTACAATTTCAATTATAGAAAGCAAAGTAATAACATAATTTCCAATAAGTCATTCAATTATATTGCATAATTTTCTTTACAACTACTAAAAGTTCAAATTTATTTTCAATCACAGTCAATTTAATTC